>OJAW01000140.1_pt1 | contig 56709 bp, 43 predicted proteins | sample 1589151 | NCBI WGS metagenome assembly OJAW01 (sample SAMN03283290) | human gut metagenome | biome: human-associated habitat; material: feces | host: Homo sapiens | place: Peru | collected 2012
ACAACCAAAAGAAGAAAAATAACGCTGCCCAAAATATTTCTCTTGTTAATAAGATAGCTTTAGCAAGGATAAAACAAGATGAAACTAAGGGCAGCATGAAGGCAAAAAGAAAGAGAGCGGGATGGGACAGTTCTTTCCTTGCTAAATTGATGCCGTAAAGTAATGCGTCGGCCCTGGTCTAGGTCGAGGTGCGGGCGCGTCTGGGTCGTGATGCGGGCGCGTCTGGGGCGAGGCACGTTCGCACGCGGGAGCGGGTTCGCCAAGGGGCAGTGGGGCACGGTTCGTCAAGGGGCAGTGGGGCACGGTTCGTCGACAAGCCAACCATACACGTCCTGCATGGCGGGGGGGACGTGGCGTTGGATTGCGATTTCAAAATATGGGGGCTGTGCAGCTTGTAAACTGGTTTCCAAAAATTTGAGTTGTCGTATTATTCTGTTCCTCCTATAAACCTGGGGAGAGACATCCCCCGCTCCCTGTTTTTTCGTGTAGGTGCAAAAAAAATTGATTGTCTCCCGACAACCAATCTTCACTAACCTTAAATCTAATACCATGAAAACGATGCAAAAGTACTGCTTTTAATTTTACCGACAAATTCTCTGATAAAAAAAATCGCAAGTCTATCGTTTTTTATAGTTTTATCTTTGTCTTTGCCAAGCGTGAATTTCAAAACCATGGGTTTACTCGGCAAAGAAGTCCTATTCTATATATAAAGCCATACCTTTCAAATACTCGCTTTCCGGGTGATAAATATTTATTGGATGGTCTGCGCTCTGATGCAATTGGTGGATAATTCTCACTTTTCTGCCACTTTGAGCGGCTGCAGTGAAAACCGCAAGACGGAATTGCTCCTTGCTAACTGCTTGTGAGCAACTGAAAGTGAAAAGAATGCCTCCCGATGATATTTTTTCAATGGCTTTTTGATTTAGCCTTGTATATCCGCGCAACGCACTCTTTACTGCGTTAAGATGTTTGGCAAAGGCTGGAGGATCAAGTATTATGAAGTCATACGCATCTTTTTCCATGTTTTGCAGAAACTTGAAAGCATCTTCGGCATATGCTTGGTGATTATTGCAGTTGGGGAAGTTTAATTCTACATTTTGATTTGTAATGTCAATAGCTTTGGCTGAACTGTCCACTGAATGCACCAGTTTGGCTCCTCCACGCAATGCGTAAACCGAAAACCCTCCTGTGTAGCAAAACATGTTCAATACTTTTTTACCGTAAGCGTAGTTTTCCGTTAGTTTCCTGTTGTCGCGTTGATCAACAAAGAAGCCTGTTTTTTGTCCTCTCTCCCAATCTATGTGAAATTTCAATCCGTTTTCGAAAGCAACGTTTTCTGCCGTTTTTCCTATTAGAAACCCATCGTGTTCGTCGGTTTCTTCCACAAAAGGAAGTGTAGTTCCGCTTTTGTAATACACAGAAGAAACTTTGCCTCCCATGACATCAATTATGGCTTGGGCAATATCGTTTCTCGAAAAATGAATTCCTGTGCTATGAGCTTGCATAACGGCAGTTGCACCATAGATGTCAACTATAAGTCCGGAAAGATTGTCGCCCTCGCCATGTACAAGTCGGAAAGTGTCAGTGTCGGGATTGTTTGCAAATATGATTTTACGCAAATCAAATGCTTTTTTTATGCGGTCGTGCCAGAAATCGGCATTAATTTCTTCGTTCTTGAAAGAAAGAACTCTTACAGCTATAGAGCCACGTTGGTAATGTCCTGTGGCGACATATTTGTTTTCGCTGTTATAAACTTTCACTACATCTCCGTCTGTTATGCCATTGTTCATTTTAGCAATCGCGCCGGAGAATATCCACGGGTGAAATCTGTTCAAACTTGCATCTTTGCCGCGTTTTAGCGTTATGTTCTTACTGTTCATTATCGTTTTCTAATAATATATAGTCTTTTTGTGTTTTAAGTCTACAGAATTCGTTGTAAAGGTTTAGACAAGTCCAAGCATCTGTAGCAGCATATTTTTTTTGAGCTTCGGTAAATACGTCAGCTTCCCAATTGCTTAATCGTTGTCCCTTTGAAATCTTTTTGCCAAACAGATTGGCATATATTTTTTGCAGTGAAAGGTCTTTAATTCCGAATTGAGGAGCAATTGTTTGTATATCTATAAATTTTCCAACCCGAAAGTCTCCTCTGCGATGCAGTGAAAGAATGTCATCGTGCAAGGACAAACCAACTTTTAATGTCTTTCTGTTTGAAAGAAATTTCTTTACGGGGGCGCACAAACCGATAATGTTCAAACGAAAAAGGAAACATATATCTTCCGTTGAAACTTGCAACAGCGCAACTTTGTGTGACACTCCCTTGTGAAACGAAGGTTTGGTTTCTGTGTCTATTCCTACAATATTTTGTTTGCAAAGAAACTCACAGGCTTTTTCTGCTTCGGACAAAGTTGAGACAACAACGATTTTTCCTTCGAATGCCACAAGGGGCATTTCGTTTATTTCTTCTTTTGATATGGTTGGGTATAGATTAGTCATTTACTTCTTGGTAAATATCCGAGTGTACATTGTATTTTGTTTCGTGTAACGGACGCATTACATTGACAAGAATTTGTCCCCATCTTTCAGCGAAACTGTCAGATATTTCGCAAAGAGCAGCATAGGTGGATTCTTCATTGTCTTGTTTGAACACATACAAGAAATCCGCCAATTCCTGATAAATATCGGCAAGACATTCTGAAACGGTACAGTGTATGGGCTCGTCGCTATATTTCATGTCTTCTTGAAAAACATCAAGAAAATCATCGTATGTGCTCATTGTGTCTGCAATGCTGTTTTGTATAGCATTATAGTCTGCCTCTGTTACGATGTGTTCGAGGTAGAAATCCTCGTCAGTTTGAAAATTCAGGACAATTTGAGATTTTACATATAAGAGAGGTAGAATTTTTAGCATGGAGTCTATAAAATCTTTGCGCTTTGTGGAATTGACGTTTTCAATGCGCTTGCAAAATTCAAACCCCACTGTCACAAACTCCATTATGTCTTTACTGTGATATTGTGAAGTATCAGTAATAGTCATTTTGAATGATTTACAATCAAGTTGTTATTAGGTAGAAAAACATTTGTACAAAGTTACTAATTTTCATGCAGGCATCGGTTATATAATATGGAAGAATTCAGAATTGTGCTTGCAGATGCGTGTAAGATTGTAAAGGAAAGTAGTAGAAAACGTGTGATTTCGGGTGCGGACGAAGACGGGCGTGTTATGGTGGAGTTCTCCGAGCCTGTCGGCGGACGCAGGGTTAAGATGCTTACCCCCGACGAGATAAACGGCATGCTTTATAAAGAGGAAACGCCGGAAAGTCCCGTCAACGCGGAAGAAGCCATGGCTGAAGAAACGGAACCGCCGACAGCAGGTCAGGAAGAAAGCGGTGAATCCGCATTTGAGCGCATACCGAAAGACGCACAGACGGGCGAGCCGCAGTATACGCAGACGGATGCTCCGACGGCGTGGGATGCCATAGTGGAACAGACAGAGGGTGATAAGGACATGGCGCGCTATGTAGCCGAGAGCACGATGAAAGCCAAAGAGGAAGCTCTGAAAAAGCTGGAATCCTCCGAGCCGAAGACCGGGGCAACCGTAACGGAGACGATTGCGGCTGCCAAAGAGCATAAAGCAGCCATTGAGGCGGCAAGACAGGAGCTGGAGCAATGGAAAGCCATTGTCGAGGTGGAGAACCGCAGAAAGGCGGAAGTTGAAGCAAAAGTAAAAGCAGCAGAGGAAGAAGCTAAGGCAAAGGCGAAAGCTGAAGAGGAACGTACTGCGTTAAAAGGGGTGAATCTATCAGAGGAAAAAGACGAGAACGGTAATTCCTTTGTCGTTTCATCGGATGGTACGACAACGTTCGGCGAAGTGCGCGATAAAAGCGGTTTGCCCGCCGCGCCAATTAAACTGAGTGTTGGCTATCAGGACAAAAACGGCAGCGGGTATGGGCTTACACATATAGAAGCAAATCACGGGGCGCAAATAAAAAAAGAGGGCTTCGCCTCGGTCGAAGATTTTGTTTCTTATGTTGCCAAAAACTATGACGAAAATAACATTAAAGTGGGTAAGCGCAGAACAGGCGGAAGTATTACCTACTTGCTTCAGGTTACGGGTAAGCATGACAACACTCTTTTTATAGAATTGTCGCGCGACGGGTCGTATTGGAATGTAAATAGTGCTGGCGTATTCCGCAAAGGGTATTCTGATAAAAAAGAAACGGTCGCCAAGACCGAACCTCAGCAACCGAGTAATGCCATATCGGAAAGGGCTTTGCAGTCTGCGGACCAAAGTAATGGCATTCTGCCCGCATCCCCCAACGGTAAGCCCACCGTTTCTACGAGCAAAGTTAGCGAATCCCCGGAAACGAAGCAAGAAAAAGCGGAAAAATCTATATCGGCAAAGGTAAAAGAAGCTTCCGCCGATGTAAACACAGAACCCACCGAGGCGCAGAAAGAGGCGGGTAATTACAAGAAAGGTCATGTGCAGGTTGGTACGTTCGACATCACCATTGAGCAGCCCGAGGGCAGCATACGGCGCGGAACCGATGCCGACGGCAAGCAGTGGGAAAGCAAGATGCACAACACCTACGGCTATTTCCGTGGTACGGAGGGCGTGGACGGCGACCATATCGACGTGTTCCTGTCAAACGACATGGACGGTTGGAACGGTGCACAGGTGTTTGTCGTGGACCAGTACAACCCCGACGGTACGTTTGACGAGCATAAAGTAATGCTCGGCTTCAACGATGCAAGCGACGCGAAAAACAATTATCTTGCCAACTATAAAAAAGGTTGGGAGAATGGGCGCAGGATTGACGTGTCCGCCGTGAGTCTTGCCGACTTCGAGAAATGGATAGCGAGCAGCCACAGAAAGACCAAACCGTTTAGCGAGTACAAGAGCGTAAAGCCCGCTGATGACAGCGAGACTTTTAAGGGGCATAAAGTCGAGAACAGCGGAAAGGAGGCGTTGGAAGATGTAATCGGGCGCTCTTTGAATGCTGACGAAACGCATCGACTCATTGCTTTTATGGAGAATACCGCAGAATCGGCTGCCAAATTAGAATTAACACCGCAAAATTGGGCAAAAGAATTCGGAGAGTCGGGAGTTGTAAGCACCCCGATAGGCGAAGTTAAGCAAGGCGATAACCAATATCTTAAACTTGCACAACAGGGGAGAAACGGCAAACTTGGTATGATAAAGCCGACGCTTGAGCATCCGTCTGTTATAATAGAAGACGAGCGGGCATCACGCGACGGCAATACTGAAAGGGGTACTTCTTATGTGTTTATCAAGACCTTTGTAAAGAAAGACGGCTCCCGCTATTACCATTTTGCGTCAATAACCGTAAGTAAGGAAGGCAAGGAAGTTGTCATATCTTCACAAGAACGCTCTACAAACAGAATATCCAAGTTACTCCAACAGGGGAAAGTAACTTGGATAGACCGAGAGTTCAGTTTGCATCCGACGGCGCAAATCGAGAAGTCTGTTCCTCTTAACGATTCGAACAAGCCTACTTCAACAGACAGTCAGCCTGCCTTGCTCGGTATCAATTCGTCTGAACTTAATGCCTCCGAAGGAGCGCAAAAACGCACAACTTCTACGGGCAAAGTTAGCGAATCCCCGGAAACGAAGCAAGAAAAAACGAAGAATTCTATATCGGCAAGAGTAAAAGAAGCCAAGTCGAAATCCGCGCCGGATGTAAAGAGACAGCAGATGCGGCAAAGTCAGAATGAACCGCAGAATATCGAAGTGCAGATTAAGCACCTCGAAGAAATCAAGGATTATCCCGGAGCGGATAAGAAAATCGTGCAGTCTGAAATCGACCGGCTGAAAGCTAAGGAAGAAGCCAAGGCTAAGTCGAAATCCGAAGAGGTCAAGTCGAAATCCAAAGAGGAAAACGGAGTAGACGATGCCAAGATTGACACCGTATTGGAGGCTTTGGATAAAGGCAAGGAAAAGGCTGCGCGACGACTTGCATCGAAGTTGACGAACAAAGAACTGTCCAAGGCGCGCAGTAAGGCAAAGCCGTCTTTTCTGTTAGAGTACGAATGGCAGTGGAGGGCGCAAAACCGTGGTGATGTCAGCCTGCATGATTGGATGTTGGAAAATCAGTATGTCGAGCCCGTGAAGCGTGTGAGCGGTACGTTCCGCATTACCGATTATACCGCTTCAAAGGATTCCCCGTACGCAGAAAGGCTCGGGGGCGTTTACCACGACAATAGCGGTTTTGCCGTTGCAACGGACGGTAGAATACTTGTAGCGAGCAAAGCCGACTTCGACCCGAAACTGAAAGGAAAAGTCATAGGAAAGGACGGAACTGTATCGGAGAGTAAGTTTCCCGATTGGCAAAAAGCCATTCCCCCGGCAAAGGAGACTAAATCCTCAAACATTGACGTAGAAGACTTGCGTAAGTTCGTTGCGGGAGTTCTGAGAGTAAACAAGCGCGCCTATATATCTTTGCGTTTCCCTGACGGTACGGTAGAGGTTTTCAAAGCAAACAGATTAAATCTGATGCTTCGTGCGATGAAGCAATTGGGCACAAGCGAACTGCTGTACACGAAAGACGGCATGAAACTTTTTGCAAAATCGGAGAAAGGCACGGCATTGCTTATGGGGTTAGTGTCTGTGGAGGATGAGTTGGTGGAGGCTAACGGCTACGCTTATCCGGGAAACACCGTTTCGTATCAGAGAGGGGAAGTTGTCGGTGAAACGTCTCAGGAGGAACGTGTTCTTCGTGATGCCGTGATTGACAGACTTCGTGAGAGCGGCATGGAAGTTATTACCGATGAAGAAGCGGGGCAGCGTGTGCTAGATGAAGCGAACGGGAAAGCGAAGTTGAGTGCTAAGAAAAGAAGAGCACTTGAAACCGTGTCCGCCTCCCATGATGAGAAACATCAACCTACTGTCGTTTCAAGTGCTGACGGTGCAAAGATACTGAAAGAGCTTGACGACACAAAGGAAAAGTATGAAAATCTGTCGAACCGTATAAATACTTTCATCGGCGATGTAGCCAAAGCCCTTGGCGCAAAGCGCGGCGGCAGCGCGAGTGAGTATGCCTCATTCGAGACTAAGAATGGCAAGATAATCACAATACGTTTGAGCAATCATAACGCCAAGGTGTCAAACTTCGATGCGAACGGTGAGACAGACGGCATAAGTATCGTAGTGTCGCCGAAGAAGAGCGGGGGAATGACAAACGACGGTAAGGCGCACGTGGTGGAATACTACTACGACGCGATAAAGTTGCGCCGTGCAGAGGGCAAGCCTCTGGCGGATATTGTACGTTCGATAAAGCAGGCATTGTACAGTGGCGAGTTTGAGGACACTACAGGGCTTGCAGAACGTCAGGAAGTGAATGCCAAGATAACTGACCATGTACGCTTCTTCCGTACAGCAAAAGGCGAGGCATACGGCTTTACCGTTGGCGGCAAGATATACGTAGACCCGAAGATTGCCAATACGGAGACCCCGATACACGAATACGCCCATTTGTGGGCCGCAGCCTTGCGCGGGCAGAACCCGAAGGAGTGGCAGAACATAGTGGAGCTTATGAAAGGCACTTCGGTTTGGGATGAGGTGAAGAAGCGTTATCCCGAATTAAATACCGACGACGATATAGCCGACGAGGTACTTGCCACATATTCGGGCAGACGCGGCGCGGAACGTTTGCGCGAAGAGCAGCGCAAGATTGCCGGGGACAAAGGCGGTGTGTTCGAGAAAGCGGAAGCCATAAGCGCGCTGGAGAGGGTTAAGCAGGCTTTGCGGAAGTTCTGGAAGAGCGTTGCCGACTTCCTCCATATTCACTACAAGAGTGCCGAAGAAGTTGCCGACCGCGTGATGAAAGACTTGCTCGACGGCGTAGACCCGAGAAAGCATTTCAACAGCCGCAATGATGACCCCCGTTTCATGTTTGCCGGCGAGAAAGGCGCTGCTCGTGCCGACCGCGGGGAAGAAGCGTTAACCCGTCAGAACAATCGGGACGTGGCACAGAAAATGGAAGCCGCAAAGAAAGAAGCCAAGGCTATCAAGTTGGCTACAGGCTGGGAACGCGGTGCGGACGGAAAATGGAGATATGAGATACCCGACGGCATATATCATCCCAAAGGCGATGCGGAGCTTAAGAAAGCTTTGGCAAAACAGCCTTGGCGCGAAGAATTAAACGGCTTGTCCGACAGAATCATTGACGGGGAGGAGCTTTCGAAAGAAGAAACGGAACGCTTTAACGAACTTGCGGAAAAGGAAGCGGCATTCAAAGCCGATTATCTCAAAAAAGAGAAACCGCATCTTGCGGATTGGCTAGAGAATGATGAACTGTTTAAGGTGTATCCGGAACTGAAACGTGTGGGGATAGTGTTTACAGACAATATGCCGAAAGAACAAGCCGGATATTACGATTCGAAATCAAACACCATTACCGTCAATACAAACTCTTCGGAGGACACAGCTTCTATTATTGCCCATGAGGTGCAGCACGCCATTCAGAGATACGAGGGCTTTGCGACAGGCGGCAACCTAAAAGCCGCAATGGAGTATTTGTCCGGAAACAAACGGGCGGATGTAAAGATAAAGCAACAGCTTGCCTATAAGCTATCGCGGGAGAAAGGTCTTGGTCTTTCGGAGGAAGAGGTGAACAGTCTTATCGGTCATTTGGAGTATGAGGATATATCCGATGACGAGCTGCAAAAGCAGATTGATGCCCTGTGCCAAAAGCACAATATCACGGAAGACCAATTGGAAGATATATATCCGATGGATTCTGTTTGGCACGAGGCATACAACCGCATTTCGGGCGAGGCAGAAGCCCGCAATGTGCAGAAGCGTATGGGCATGACCGCAGAGGAGCGCAGGGCGAGACTCGCAGCGGATACTGAGGACGTGGCAAGAGACAGCCAGATACTCTTGTTTGACGATACGGGTAAGAACATGAGTTTGGAAAGTCGGGATACGGACAAAGAAGAGGTGAATATCGTGGAAGCCACGCATGAGCACGGCTTTAAGAACTATGCCGATGCGAAGCAATGGGCAAAAGAAAATATTGCGGGGACTTACACAGATGCCGCAACAGGCGGGAAAGGCGAAATTCGAATCAGCAATACCGCAATAGATAAATTTTTATCGGAGAGTGCGACGGCGAAAAGCGAGAATCGAGACGCTCATATGTCAACACTTCGTGTGTTGCCTGACGTGATACGTGAGAGTATCGATGCAGAGCAACATCCCGATTTCAAAAAAGGTGTGGACGGAAAACGTTCTGCGGAGAACGGCGTTAATTCTGATGTGATGATTCACCGACTATATGGCGCAATACGTATAGGCGATGATATTTACAGGGTGAAAGTAACGCTGAAAGAAAATAGGCGTACAAAAGAAACAACAAAAGCGTATAGTTATGAAACGACAAAAATAGAATTGCTAGCTGGTCAACATGGAGACGTTACCATGACCTCTCCCCGCAATTCCAACAATTCTATTTCCATTGCAAATTTACTAAAAGGTGTCGAGAAATCAGACGGAAGCGGCAAAATATTATCAGAGGACAATTCAGAAGAGAATAAGATTATTGCCGAAGCCAAGAAGAATGGTAGGTATATGCTCGCGCCTAACGGAAAGAAATCGAATTTGAATGAGCTGCAATGGGTACAGGTGCGCACAACGGCTTTCAAGAATTGGTTCGGCGATTGGAAAAACGACCCCGAGAACTCCTCAAAGGTAGTGGACGAGAACGGAGAACCGCTGGTAGTTGACGGGTTGTTTCTTAATTTGAAAGAATCTCCTCTCCCTAAAATAAAAAAAGCTTTCCTCCGTGCTAAAGAATTGGCAGAAATGGGAAGAAAGGCGGAAAAAGACAGCGGCTATCAAATAGACAGTTCGGAATTTGCTTACTCGGAAGAGGGCGATGCCTTTTTAGAAGAGTATATGCGCAGTTCCGATTCCGTTCAAAGCCTATGCGACTGCTTACTGAAAGGGTACACGCCAAAGCCTGTTGTCGCTTTCCGATACGGAGAGATAAGAGACAACCAGCGCTCGTATAACTACCGCGATAATATTTTTGAAAAAGGAGTCAGCGTTGTGGGCAAAGTATCTGAAATGAATACCAAGAAAAGCGGATATTATGACGCTTTTTGGGGTAACGGTGAGAATTATAACATTGTTATCGGCTATGATATAGGCGAGAGAGGTGCAGACGGAGAAATGCTGTTGACTAAGGCAAACGTGATAGGTAAAGCCAAAGACATGGCGCGTATTGTCAAATCGGCTACGGAGAACAGTGGAAAATTTTCAAATGAGGAAGACGATATAAGATACCGCATGGGAGAGAAAAAGGAGCTGCGCGACGGAAGAAAGATAAAATTCGTAAGGAAGCCGACCGCGACCTACAAAGCATTGGCAAGACACCTGCAGGCAGAAGGCATAAAGCCCGATATGCACGAAGCACGCACAGGAAGCCGCTATATGAGTTTCGAGAAAGACGGCGTGCAATGGGAAGTGAGGAGCAGCGACCATACGAAGCCCGAATACTACGGAGAGGCGCAGAAGCCCGTGGAACTTACGTACTACAAGGATAAACAGGGTGAAGAAAACCCGTCCGTAAGCGTGGATTTGGGAACATCCGGTTACAACATTGAAGACATAAAAGCCCTCATGGCAGAAATCGACAGGCTGAAGAACGATGCCGGAGAGGTCAAAGAATCGTTTGACAAGGGCGTTGTGAGCGATGAAGCGGCGAAGCGTTATCCGCTGCTGTCGCAGGCTTTGGGCGTAAAGTCCGAAAATGAAGTACGCGCCAAGGAAGAAGCCCGGGAACACGCCGAAGAGGCACGCAAACACGCCGAAGAGGCACGCAAACAGGAGATGCGAAGTGCAGTGGAAGACATGGCGGGCAAGCTGCACCTGAACAACGTGGACATTGTTGACAAACCCGCAGGGCGTGGCGCGGGCAGACGCGAGAGAGCCAAAGGTATGTTCGAGAGAAGCACAGGGCGCATTACGATAAACATAGGCAATTGTGCCGATAAGAGAGATGCCGTTGTAACGCTTCTGCACGAAGCGGTGGCGCACCACGGACTGCGCAAACTGTTCGGAGAAAACTTCGAAACATTCCTCGACAATGTGTATAACTCGGCGAATGCGGAAATCCGCCGTATCATAGACAAGCACTCGCGCCGGTATGGCGGCGACAAGCGTACCGCCACGGAGGAGTACATGGCAAGTCTGTCTGAAAGGACGGACTTCGAGAACGCCAAGAAGTCGGGCTGGTGGCAGAGGATAAAGGACTTCTTCCTGAAGATGCTCGAAAAGATAGGTTTGAAAGGCTTTAAGGGTGAAGACTTGTCGGATAATGAGCTGCGTTATGTGTTGTGGAGGAGCTACGAGAACCTGAAGTCGGGAGGTAAGGACACGGTGTTCAGTGCCGCCGACGACTTGGCGAAGCAGAGCGAGCTCAAGGTTGGAGAATTTGCACCCGACGCAAAGAAAACAGCACGTGAAGAGAACGCCGAAGAGGTGAATGAGAGATTTAATAACGAACTTACCCGCTATCAGAGTGGGGACATGGATAAGAACGAAATGCTTCATCTTGGTAAACCGCAAGGTGTAATGAAGCAGTTCTTGCCTGACCTACCTATTGTCGTGCGCCAACGTATTCTCAAAAAAGGCAGTGAGAAGAAGCATAATATCGATGTCGCAGCACTTGCTAATATGCCGCGGCACTTGTCAAGTCCTATTTTCGTATTTCAACGAAGCGATAATGCTCTTGGGGTGTTAACAGAAATGCCAGACAGGGATGGCAAGAATGTATGTGTAGCAATAGAATTGGGTCGAGAAATCCAAAATGGCGGTGAAATGCTTGAAGTAAATGACATACGTTCTGTCCATGGTCGTAATGTTGCCGACATAGTATATCCAATTGTACAGAATGGAACACTGAAATGGGCAGACAAAGAAAAAGGTCTTGCTTATCTCTCCTCAGCGTCCCGGTACGTTCAGCAGGAAATAGACAGACCAGACCTTAGTACTGCTGCAAAGGTAGTTGAAAATTTCGAAAATCCCAAGCCCGAAAGTGAAAATGATGCACTTTTCCGCAACGGAGCTGCAAAAGACTACGAAAAAGCGCAAGCCCGTGAGACTTACGAACGCCGGGTGAGTACAGGTATGTTCCAATCCCGCGAAGCCATTCAGGACAGTATGCTTTCGCTGAAAGTAGCCATGGATGCGATAGAGAAAGCCACGGCAGGCAAAGCGAAACGCATAGAGGACTATGACGGTTTCGAGAATGCCTATCTCGGCGAAAACCGTCTGTCGAGTGTCAATCAGGCAGAATCGGCGGCTTTTGCTCACCTGCTCATACGCCCGATGATGGAAGAAGTAAACCGTCTTGCTCCGACGGCAGAAGACCGCGCAGAACTTATAGATTATATGTTCGCCAAGCACGGTTTGGAGCGTAATGCGTATATGAGACAGCAGGCGGCGGAGAAAAAACTTGCCGAGTATAAAAAGCAGAATCCCGGAACGGCAAAGACCGCCGCCGACTTTATCGATGCAGAGCGCGACTACGCGGGTTTGACGACCCTGACGGGGGAAGCCGACGTATCCGCCGCAGAGGCAGAGGCGCAAAGAATGGTGGCTGATTACGAAAATGACTACACATTTCATGGAACTTGGAATGAGATATATGTATGTAGAAAGAAAATCTGTTAGATAAAGGATTGTTTTTCAAAGGAGTAAAATAGACGAAAACACAAGGCATATATTTTAAAATATAAGGCACTTGTTTTAAAATATGTGCCTTGTGTTTTTTGCAAAGTGCCTTATGTCTTTTTACATATCTAATTTCCTAATTATTTGTCAAGGTAAAAATCTTTTGTCAGAGAGGTGTATTCGTCTGTTTTTTTGCCATCGGAAGTTGTAAGCGTCAGTGTGTTGTTTGTTTGTTCTTTTATGGCTTGGGAACTTGGGGCGAATTGCATCAGTTTTCGCTTGGGTGGTTTGTTTGATACGGTAACTACATCTGTGCAACGCACAGGAAAGAAGTCTTTTTCCCATGCAAGAAATTCAAAATTCTCCGCAAGATCGTAAGGAATGATTACTGCGAATGTGCCCTGCTTTGAAATATTATTGCTTGCGCATTCTATCAGTTGTTGCAGCGTTAGTGTCTCAAAGCTCCTTGCCTTTGCTCTTGCCGTTCCGCTTTCGAGACTTCCCGTAGGGAAGAATGGCGGATTGCTGACAATCAGATCAAATTTTTTGTCGGCTACAAACGAACGCGCGTCTATGTTTATGAATTCCGTGTTTTGTTTGAACGGGCTTGAATTTGCGTTCTTACGAGCTATCTCGATAGCAAGCTCGTTTATGTCTATGCCTGTGATTGCGGCGTGTGGAAATCTTTGTGCAAGCATTAAGGCTATCACTCCGCTTCCTGTACCAATGTCGAGGATGGTTGTGGCTTGAGGAGCTTCTGCCCATGCCCCGAGTAAAACTCCGTCGGTTCCTACACTCATTGATTGTCCGCCGCTTTCAATACAGAATTGTTTGAAACGGAATGTCTTGTTTAATTGGCAGCCCATTATTTGGTGTTTACACGTTAATACGTTTGCAAAAGTACAAAAAGCCCCTTTGTTTTCGCAAATTATGAGTAATTTTGCATCTTAAACGAAGTGGGTTTGTGCTAAAAGTGTGCTAACCTGTAAAGCAATCATGCAAGAAAGCCCACATATATTAATGAATACAGACAAAATGGGTGATATAAATGAAAACAAGCATTTTCAACTGATAGCTGACTTTGACGGCGATGTTGAAAAGGTACTTGACGTGAAAGTGGAAGGGGAGATAGGTATTTTGCCATTGAGAAATATGGCTCTTTTCCCCGGTGTTGCTATTCCGTGTACAATAGGGAGAAAGTCAAGTCTGCGTCTTGTGAAGCATGCAGACGAAGCTGATGAATATATCGGTGTGTTGAGTCAGAAAGTGCCGGAGGTAGATTCTCCTACCGAGAAAGATATTTATGAAATAGGTACTTTGGCTAAAGTGGTAAGGGTTCTTGAACTTCCTGAAAATACACATACGGCGATACTTCAAGGATTCGCACGCTTTAAGATAAAGAAAGTTACGGCTACCGAACCATATATGAAAGCCGAGGTTAGTGTTCTCAAAGAACAACTTGCTCCAAAGGATAACAAAGAGTTTGCAGCTTTGGCTGCTGCCTGCAAGGATATAACCGAACGTTATATGTCGCAAAGCGCAATGCAAGTTGAACCTTCGTTTGCCCTAAGGAATATTTCGAATGACTTTTTCCTTATTAATTTCATTTGTACTAATTTGCCGTTCCCGCTAAAGGAGAAAAACGAACTTTTGCAGATTAGTTCCATGGTCAAGAGGGCTTATAAGTTGGTAGGCATATTGAATCGTGAAGCACAGTTTGCTGCGCTGAAAGCCAATATCCGCAACAAAACCCGTGAAGATCTTGACAAGCAGCAAAAAGAATATTTTCTTCAACAGCAAATAAAGAATATACAGGATGAGCTCGGCGAAAGTCCGCAGAACCAAGATGTAAACGAACTAAAGGCAAAGGCTGCAAAGAAAAAACTGCCCGAAAATGTCAAGAAGTTTTTTGAACGTGAGCTAAAGAAACTTGAGCGTATCAATCCTCAAAATCCGGATTACAGCGTTCAACTTAATTATTTGCAAACGCTTCTTTCTTTGCCATGGAATGTTATTACAAAAGATGATCTCGATTTGAAACATGCCCGTACCGTTTTGAATCGCGACCATTACGGCTTGGAAAAAGTTAAAGAGCGCATATTGGAACATCTTGCAATACTTACGCTAAAAAAAGATCAGAAGTCTCCCATAATATGTCTTTACGGACCTCCGGGAGTAGGAAAAACATCCTTGGGAAAAAGCATAGCGGCAGCTTTGAAACGCAAATATGTAAGAGTTTCTTTGGGCGGTTTGCATGATGAGTCGGAAATACGTGGTCATCGTCGTACATATATTGGTGCAATGCCGGGACGTATAATAAAAGGAATGATAAAGGCTGGCTCCAATAATCCTGTGTTCATACTAGATGAAATAGACAAGATTTCCGGAAACAACTATAACGGTGATCCTGCTTCCGCTCTTTTGGAAGTGCTTGATCCGGAGCAGAACAATTCTTTCCATGATAACTTCTTGGATATGGATTACGATTTGTCACAGGTAATGTTTATAGCAACAGCCAACTCATTAAACACCATCCCTCCTGCTCTTCTTGACAGAATGGAACTGATAGAGGTTAGCGGGTATCTTACAGAAGAAAAAATAGAAATAGCCAAGCGTCATTTGGTTCCAAAGGAATTGAAAGCAGCAGGTTTGGACAAAGAACACTCCGGTCATACGGTGCAACTCAATAAGAAGGCTTTGGAAACGGTAGTGGAATTATATACTCGTGAGAGCGGTGTGCGTCAACTTGAAAAGCAGTTGGGCAAAATTATGCGTAAGGTGGCTTTTAGAATAGTTTCCGGTGTAGAACCTTCATTTGCTGACAAAGCTATACAATCGTCTGATGTAAAAGAATTACTTGGTAATCCTCCGTACAATCGAGACAAGTACCAAGGAAATGCTTACGCAGGAGTTGTAACAGGTCTTGCCTGGACTTCTGTGGGCGGAGTCATTCTTTATATAGAAACAAGTTTGAGTAGAGGCAAAGGCGCAAAGTTGACATTGACGGGAAATCTTGGCGATGTCATGAAAGAATCTGCCGTGCTTGCTTTAGAATATATAAAAGCGCACGCTGACAAACTGGATATTGACAGCAATATTTTTGATAATTGGAACATACATGTTCACGTGCCCGAAGGTGCAACGCCTAAAGACGGTCCTTCTGCGGGAATAACAATTGCAACATCGTTGGCATCTGCTCTTACACAGAGAAAAGTGCGTGATAAACTTGCCATGACTGGAGAGATAACACTTCGCGGCAAAGTTCTTCCTGTGGGAGGAATAAAAGAAAAAATTCTTGCGGCAAAGCGTGCAGGCATCAGTGATATAATAATAAGCAAAGACAATAAAAAAGATATTGAGGATATTCCCGAGATTTATATTAATGGATTGGAATTCCATTATGTAGAAAACGTTATGGATGTATTGAATTATGCTTTGCTTGATGAAAAAGTCGATGACGCAATAGACCTTTCTGTAAAGGAAGGAGACAATTCCGTAAAAGAAAACGATAAGTAAGGCATGGAATTCGTTTTGGAGCATACCGATGCGATGACGCAGGCAAGAGCAGGAGTGATTAAAACTGCTCATGGAGAGATAAAAACTCCAATATTTATGCCTGTTGGTACACAGGGTACGGTGAAAGGTGTTCTCGCACCAGATTTGAAAGAAAGCGTGAAGGCGCAAATAATTCTCGGGAATACTTATCACCTTTATTTGCGTCCCGGAACAGATATTTTAGAAAAAGCAGGCGGCTTACATAAGTTCTCTTCATGGGACAAACCAATACTTACCGATAGCGGGGGATTTCAAGTCTTTTCGCTTACGGATATTCGCAAAATTAGCGAAAAAGGTTGTGAGTTCCGCTCTAATATTGATGGAAGCAAGCATTTCTTTTCTCCTGAAAAAGTAATGGATATAGAGCGTGCCATAGGTGCGGATATAATTATGGCTTTTGATGAATGCGCTCCTGGAGATTCTACTTATGATTACGCTCGCAAAAGTTTGAGACTTACGGAAAATTGGCTCGAACGTTGTTTTGAACGTTTTAATTCCACGCAGCCTTTATATGGTTACAGCCAATCACTTTTTCCGATAGTTCAAGGTTGTACTTACGACGATTTGCGCCGTGAGAGTGCGCGTAATGTAATGCAATACAATGCTGACGGATACGCAATAGGAGGATTGGCTGTGGGAGAGCCGACAGAGGTAATGTATCACATAATAGAAGTGGTTAATGAAATTCTTCCTCAAAATCGTCCGCGATATCTTATGGGAGTAGGTACTCCTGCAAATATTCTTGAGGGCATTGAAAGAGGAGTGGATATGTTTGACTGCGTAATGCCCACGCGCAACGGCAGAAATGCAATGCTTTTTACCAGTCGGGGAATAATTAATGCCAAAAACAAAAAGTGGGAAGATGATTTTTCTCCAATTGATCCCGCAGGAATAAGCTATGTTGATACACTTTATACAAAAGCTTATCTGCATCATGTTTTCAAGGCAAAAGAATTGGTGGCTATGGAAATTGCTTCTATTCACAATTTGGCATTCTATTTATATCTTGTGGGAGAAGCGAGAAATCATATTCTTGCAGACGACTATGAAGATTGGAAATCGGAAGTCTTACCAATTATAATGCGACGACTGTAATGAAGTTTGCGGAAAAGATAAAATGTGTGCCGGCTAAGTGTCGTAAGTTTTTTACTCCCGATTCGGAGATAAAAGAAGTCCTGTCCGACAAAAAAAAGCCTGTGGATAGTAAAATAAGAAAGCCCATTCTTGGCAAGATAGACTTTTATATAATAAAGAAATTCCTTGGCACTTATTTCTTTTCCATCGCGTTGATCATGGCAATTGCCACAATTTTCGACTTTAATGAGCGAATAGATAAATTTACATCTTCACATGCCACATGGCATGAAATAATATTTGACTATTACCTAAACTTTATTCCTTATCTGGCAAATCTTTTCAGTGCTTTGTTTGTCTTTATATCGGTGATATTCTTTACAACAAAACTTGCCGATAATTCGGAGATTATAGCAATGCGCTCAACGGGAATGGGATTCAATCGATTATTGCGCCCATATATGGTATCGGCAGGGGTTATTGCCTTGTTGTCGTTCGTGCTTGGTGCTTTTGTCATTCCTCATGGCAATGTAGAACGCCTTAACTTTGATCAGCAATACATCCATAAGAAGAAGGTAACAACAGCAGAGAATGTCCAGTTGCAGGTAGATACTAGTGTTGTTGCGTATATTCAGCATTTTGACAACGATACGAAGACCGGTTTCAACTTTTCGCTTGATAAATTCAGCGACAAGAAACTTGTGTCGCACCTTACGGCATCTTCCATTCAATATGATACTCTCGCGCAAAAGCGTTATAAGTGGAAAATACGTGATTATGAAGTCCGTGAACTACATGGTCTCAGAGAGAAAATATACAAAGGGGCGGAAACCGATTCTATTATAATGATGGAACCATCAGACTTCATGTACTCCAGAAACCAACAGGAAACGTTGACATCCCCCGAGCTTTACGAATTTATAGAAAAGCAAAAAATGCGTGGAGCAGCCAATTTGAGTATGTTTGAAGTGGAGTTCTACAAAAGATTCGCCTCTCCTTTTGCGGCGTTTATACTTACGGTTATAGGAGTTTCCTTGTCGTGCCAAAAACGCAAGGGAGGCATGGGACTTTCTTTGGGTATAGGTTTAGCGTTAAGCTTTTCATATATAATGTTTGAAACAGTTTCTTCTACATTTGCGGTTAAGGCCTATATGCCTCCGCTTGTGGCGGCGTGGATTCCCAATATATTGTTTTCCATAATTGCTTTCATTCTCTATCGAAGGGCACCAAAGTAAAGAATGAATGTAATTTGGATATATAAAAAAGAATAAGATGATAGACTTTTATGATTTGGATTTAGATGATAAAGTGCTTGATGCACTTGATGCCATGCGATTTGAAAAATGTACGCCAATTCAGGAAAAGACTATCCCGCCGATTCTTGAAGGACGTGATGTAATGGGAATTGCGCAAACCGGTACAGGAAAGACTGCAGCCTATTTGCTTCCCATAATTAACCAGCTATATGTTGGGGAACACTGTAGGAACGCAATTAATTGCATTGTCATGTCTCCAACTCGCGAGCTTGCCCAACAGATAGACCAGGCTATGGAAGGCTTTTCTTATTTTGTGCCGGTGTCTTCGGTTGCTGTCTATGGCGGAAATGACGGAATACGTTACGAACAGGAAAGTCGAAGCCTAAAACTTGGTGCTGATATGATTATAGCCACTCCCGGACGTTTGTTGGCCCATATACAGTTGGAAAAGCCCGACTTTTCCAATGTAAAATTCTTTGTTTTGGACGAGGCAGACCGTATGCTCGACATGGGATTTTATGACGATATTTTAAGCATAAACAAATTGCTTCCCGACTGTTGCCAAAAAATAATGTTTTCTGCAACAATGCCCGACAAGATAAAGCGTCTTGCTGGCGGGATATTGAAAAATCCGGTAGAAATTAAAATAGCTGTTTCAAAACCTGCGGCTTCCATAAAGCAGAGGGTGTGCTATTGTGCAGAATCACAGAAACAGGCAATCATTAAGGATCTGTTTGCCAAAAACAAGGAACTGAGCAGAGTGATAATTTTCTCGTCTTCCAAAAAAATGGTCAAACAGCTTACATTGGAACTCCTGAAGCAAAAAGTTAATGTTGCCGAAATGCACTCCGATCTCGATCAGGCGCAGCGCGACGATACGATGATGAAATTTCGCAACAATCATATTTCCGTGCTTGTGGCTACGGATATAATCTCACGCGGCATAGACATAGATGATATAGAGCTTGTTGTTAACTATGACGCTCCCGCAGACCCCGAAGATTATGTCCATCGCATAGGACGTACCGCAAGAGCGGGCAGGGGAGGGGAATCTCTTACACTTATCAGTTCGCGCGATCGTCTGCGTTTCCAAAACATAGAAAAACTCATAGAGAAGAAAGTGGAAACATACCCTTTGCCCGAAGGAATGAAAGTTATAAAAGAACCAACAGAGAATAGCGGACAAAAGAAAAAGCATAAAAATGGCAGTAAAAACGTGCGAGGCAACAATAAAAGCAACGAAGACAGACGCAAGAGCGCAAAAAACAATGCACCGAAGCGAAATAAACAGGGAAAAACAAACTCAGGCAAACAAGTGTAGAATTAATCCTACACATTCCACACCTAAAGTAAGTTTGTTTTAGTGCTTATTTCGCTAAAATCCGCCAGTTTTACAGTAAGCAAATCTTTATCACAAAAGACACAAGGCACTTTGTAAAAAATACAAGCCATGTATTTTAAAATATAAGGCACTTATTTCAAAATATATGCCTTATATTTTTCGTAAAAATAAGATGCTGAAATATAGTGCTTTATGTTGATGCTAAAAATAGTATTGGCACAAGGGTATAATGAAGTCTACGGTTTAGCTTTTTCTGCTTACGAAAAGGAAAAAGGGTAGTGTTCGGTGGTATCATACCATTGTGAACCGGTTTGTAAAGAATGTTTTTACGGTTTATTTGCCTTGTTCGCCGTGTAAAAAACATAAGTTTAAGAATCTGTAACTTGTAGAATGGTTTATTCTTTGTAAATTTGCAAACGATATATAGTGTCTTTATGAAAATGAACAAAGGTCTGTTCGTGATAACGATGTTGGCAACGTTGTTCTTTACGTCGTGTAGCGAATTTAACAATATAATAAAGTCGGGCGATTATCTTTATCGTTATGAGGCTGCAAAGCAGTATTATGCCGATGGTAAATATACGAGAGCGGTGGTGCTTTTGCAGGATGTTATTTCTGTATTGAAAGGTACTGATAAAGGTGAAGAGAGTTTGTATCTGCTTGGCATTTCTGCCTATAAGGCGAGAGATTATGAGGCGGCAGCCAATTTCCTGAAGAAGTATTATGAAACTTATACCAACGGTTTGTACACTCAGGATGCACGTTTTTATAATGCCATGGCTTTGTATAAAAACACTCCCGAGCCCAAACTTGATCAAACGGAAACTTATGAGGCTGTAACTGCTTTCCAGAATCTTTTGGAGATTTTCCCACAGAGCATTTACGCTAAAGAGTCGCAGGATATGATTTTCAAATTGCAAGACAAACTTGTAGAGAAAGAATATCTGTCGGCTAAAACATATTTTGACCTTGGAAGCTACTTCGGTAATTGTAATTTCGGAGGCAATAATTATCAGGCGTGCATAATAACGGCAGAAAATGCCATGCGTGATTACCCTTACTCAAAACGCCGTGAGGATTTTGCCATTATGTTGCTTCGTGTGAAGTATCTTTTGGCTGTTCACAGTGTGGAATCGCGCAAAGGAGAACGTCTTGATGCTGCAGCGGAAGAATATTATGCTTTTGCCAATGAGTTTCCCGAATCAAAATACATGGCGGAAGCCAAAAGCATTTTTGAAAAAACAAAGAAAAAGGATGTGTCTGTAATGGCAAAAACAGAAAAAAAGGCTGTGAAGGACTCAATTCAAAACGCAAAGAAATAAGAATATCATTAAAGTTTTACAATATAAAATGGATTACAGAAAGACTGACGCGCCAACCAATACTCAAACGCGCAATATCACAGAGTTTGCAAAGGGAACAAACAACATTTACGAAAGTGTTGTCATTATGTCTCGCCGCGCAAATCAGATTTCGGTTGCAATGAAAAATGATCTTCAGAAAAAATTGCAGGAATTTGCTTCCGCAAACGAGAACCTTGATGAAGTTTTCGAGAACAGAGAGCAAATAGAAATTTCGCGCTATTATGAGCATCTCCCCAAACCTTCTTTGATTGCTGAACAGGAATTTATTGACGATCGTCTCTATTATCGCAACCCTACAACAGGCGAAGAGGGAATAGTATAAGCAGGTCATTTCGAAAAAATAATGATACAGAGAAAACAAACTTTGTTTTTGATTGCAGCATTTGTCTTGCTCGTGATTTCTGCTTTTGAAATATCCGTATCTTTCAAGACCGGCGAGAATTTAGTGCTTGCCACGCTTTCGAACTTTTCTTTGAGCGACGGCAAATCTTCGAATTTGCTTTACTCTGTAATGGGAGTGATGATTCTTGGAGCTGCGGTCTTGAATGTGATAACGATTTTAGGATTTCATAATCGCAAAAGACAGATGAAAATGTGCTGGTGGACAATTTTTATATTGCTTGCGTATTACATAACACGCATGAGTTGTGTGATAGGAATTGCTAAAAGTTTGAAACTGACACCGCAATTTGATTTTTACGAAGCATTCCCGTTAATGGCGATAGTGTTTGTTGTGCTTGCATACAAAGGTGTTCGTCATGACGAGAAGCTTGTGAGAGATTCGTATAGGATACGCTAACCGATAAATCTTGTAATATGTCGCTGAATAAAGTTTTGCTAATAGGCAATGTGGGTCGTGAACCGGAAATAAGGTATGTTGACAGCAATATGGCTGTAGCGCGTTTATCTTTGGCTACTTCAGAGAGAGCATATACTCTGAAAAACGGAACGCAGGTGCCGGAACGTACCGAATGGCATAGGATTGTGGCGTGGAGAGAAACTGCGCAACTCATAGAAAAGTATGTGCATACGGGAGACAAACTGTTTGTGGAAGGACAATTAAGGACAAACACGTACACAGACAAGAACGGCATTCAACGAAGTATAACAGAAGTTCTTGCCGAAAAGGTAGAACGGCTGGCGGGAAAAGCAAATGCTCCGCAAATACAGGACGAATCATCAGAAAAGAAATAAAAAAGCAGCGGTAAAAACCGCTGCTTTTTTATTTGAATATATTGTGCTATTTTTGATGTGAGAGAAAATCTCCGACAATAAAATTGCTGCCACCGATATATATAATGTCTTGGGGGCTGCAATCTTTCAACGCCGCTTCATAAGCCTTGCCGACATCGGGATAATGGTTCCCTTTCAAACCTTGTTCGTTTGCCATTTTGTATAAAGAAACTTCGTCCAACGCACGTTTGACTGTGGCTTTTGTAAAATAGAATGTCGCTTCCTTAGGCATGAGATTGAGAGCCGATTTTATGTCTTTGTCCGAAACCATTCCTATTATGATACGAATGTTCGGGGCTTTCATACTTTTTAGTTGCTGCATGTTATAGGAAAGACCGCCGGGATTATGACCTGTATCAAGAATAATCTTCGGGGTTTCCGATATAATTTCCCAACGTCCGCGAAGTCCCGTAAGTTCTTTTACTTTTTCAAAGCCGTTGTAAAGGTCTTCGTCTTTAATATTGAAACCTTTTGAGCGAAGTTCTCTGACGGCATGCAAAATTGTATTGGCATTTTTTATCTGATAGTCCCCGCCCAATTCGTAATAAAGGCTATCTGCAAGAACATTCGTGTCAAGTTTCATTCCGTCTTTGTCGTGAACGTAACCTTTTATCATGGAATTTTCTTCAGCAAAGACAATTGGCGCACCAACTTCGTTAGCTTTGTTTTCAAAAACTTCTCTCGTCTCCTTTAGAGCTTCACCAACCACAACGGGAACGTCTTTTTTTATGATACCGGCTTTCTCTTTTGCGATTTGAGCCAAAGTATTCCCAAGAAATTGCGTATGGTCGAAACTTATATTGGTTATTATGGAAAGTTCCGGGGTTATTATGTTCGTACAGTCTAATCTTCCACCCAATCCAACCTCTATTACGGCAACATCAACGTTTTGTTTTGCAAAATAATTGAAAGCGAGAGCCGTTGATAGCTCAAAAAACGAAGGATGCAAGGGTTCAAAGAAAGAGCGTTCCTTTTCTACGAAATCTATAACTTCTTGTTCGGGAATCATTTCGCCATTAATTCTGATTCTTTCTCTAAAATCCACGAGATGCGGCGAAGTATATAAGCCGGTTTTATATCCTGCAGACTGCAGTATGGCTGCTATTGTGTGTGCGCACGAACCTTTTCCGTTGGTTCCTGCAATATGTATTGTTTTATATTTGGTGTGGGGATGGTTGAAATGCTTGTCTAGTTCGCGAGTATTCTCAAGTCCCTCTTTATATGCTCCCGCGCCAATGTTTTGAAACAATGGCGCGGAAGTAAAAAGGTAGTTTACCGTTTCTTCGTAGTTCATAAAATTAATTTGGTAAAGAATCAATCGAATAAAGCACGGAATTTTTGGAAAATAGATTCTTTTATGTCTTTGTTCGGTTTAACGTTTTCGCTTTCTTTCAAGGTTTCTATAGCCTTTTTCTCTTCTTTTGTCAAATTTTCCGGTATGTAAACGCTCACGTTTACTATCAAGTCGCCCGTGCCACTGCCATATCCTTTAACAGCCGGAAGACCTTTGCCACGCAGACGCAAAACTTTTCCCGGTTGTGTGCCGGGTTTTATGGTAATCTTTGACATTCCGTCAATTGTAGGTATATCTACCGTATCTCCAAGCGTAGCCTGTGGCACAGACAAAAGAAGATTATATACAAGGTCGTTTCCGTCTCTCACAAATGTGGGATGTGGAGCTTCTTCTATGACAACTTGAAGATCTCCAGTCATTCCGCCGTGTCGTCCCGCGTTTCCTTTGCCGGGAACATTGACAATCATCCCTTCAGAAACGCCGGCAGGGATATTTACTTCGACAACTTCGTCGGCAAGAACCACGCCTTCACCATTGCAATGCGAACATTTTTTCTTTATCACCGTTCCTTCTCCATGACATGTGGGGCAAACGGTCTGAGTTTCCATTATTCCGAGAATTGTTTGCTGTCTGCGAACAACATGTCCCCGTCCGTGGCATGTGGGACATGTTTCTGCCGAAGAACCTTTCTCGGCTCCGCTACCTCCGCACTCTTGACATTTTACGTACTTCTTTACTTTGAATTTCTTTGTAACTCCTTTGGCAATATCTTCAAGTGTAAGTTTCACTCGCAAACGCAAATTTCCACCGGCAGGGCGCATGTTTGAAGCTCCGCCAGCGTTACCGCCGAAACCTCCAAAGCCTCCGAAAGGATTATGTCCGTTAAATAAATCTCCGAACATGCTGAAAATGTCATCCATTCCCATGCCGTTTCCTCCGAAACCGCCGAATCCTTCGCCATTTACTCCGGCTGCACCAAATTGATCGTAACGCGAACGCCTATCCGGGTCGCGAAGTACATCATATGCTTCGGCTGCTTGTTTGAATTTCTCTTCCGCTTCTTTGTCCCCCGGATTTCTGTCGGGATGATAGCGAATGGCCATTTTCTTATAGGCTGCCTTTATTTCTTCTGCACTTGCGGAGCGTTCCACTCCTAATATCTTGTAATAATCTTTCTCTGAATCTGCCATGATGTGTTGTTTACTATAGCCGTTGGTTCTGTTATTTTTTATTATTGTCCTACGGCAACTTTTGCGTGGCGAATAACTTTATCGTTGAGTTTGTATCCTTTTTGCACACAATCCACAACTTTACCCTTCGATTCGTCATTTGGAGCAGGAATCATGGCAACTGCTTCATGGAAGTCCGTATTGAAATCAGCCTCTTTGGTTTCAATGGTTTTCAGTCCGTTGGATTCGAGAGTTTTCATGAACTTCTGATATATAAGCTCCACACCCTCCTTTAGAGCAGCGGTGTCATCTGACTTTTTCATGTTTTGCAAAGCCCTTTCAAAGTCGTCAATTATAGGGAGTAGAGAAGAAATGACACTCTCTCCGCCGTTCTGAATGAGTTCGCTTTTCTCTTTCAGCACACGTTTGCGATAGTTGTCAAATTCTGCCGCCTGACGCAGATATTTGTCTTTCAAATCGGCAATTGTTGCTTCGTATTCGGCAGTTTTGTCGGTATCTGTGCTTTGTTTGTTGTTATTATTTTCCTCTTGAACTGTTTCGTTAGCCTGTTCTCCCGCGTTGTTTTTGGTGTTTTGGTTTTCCTGCGTTTCTTCAGGCTTATGATTTTTCTTATTACTCATTTCTGTGAACTTTTTATTTCTGTATTTGTTTTTGCAAAAAGCGTACCAATCAATAATTATTTCAAACTTTCTGCATTAAACTGTAAAGGAAGCAGGGTCTTTACGTCTTTTATCATATATACTTTGTCTGCGCCGGCAAGCAGAAGCTCTATAGGAGAGTTTTGTCGGTTTGCGGTTTCGAGCATTACCTGTCTGCATGCCCCGCATGGCGAAACCGGCTGTTTTGTTGCTTTGCCATGATTTTTTGCAGCTATGACCATGCGCTTAATTTCTTTGTGAGGATTATTTGCTTTGGCATAAAAAAGCAGGGTGCGTTCGGCGCACAGTCCTGAGGGGTATGCGGCATTTTCCTGATTGTTAGCCTGAAAAATTTCACCGTCTTCAAATTCCAATGATGACCCCACAGAAAATTCTGAATACGGTGAATAACTGTTTTCGCAGGCTTCGAAAGCCGTTTCAACCAATTTGAGTTGACTGCTGTTGAGTTCGTTGTATGTCAACACTATGACTTCCGTATCTAAAATGAATTTTTCCATATCAAGATGTATTATGCAATGCAAAAATAAGAATTTATTGCCGCTTGCAAACTTCATTACATACGCGACATGGTACATGACTTACAGAAAACGCCTGAATGTATTTCTAAGAAGCCTGTATCGATTTATTGGTAATGATTATATGCAACGGATATTCACTGAAAAAAGTACGAAATGCGAGATGAGAAAAATTGTTCCCTATGTAATAAAAAATACAAGGCACTTATTTCAAAATATGTGCCTTATGTTTTAAAATATATGCCTTGTATTTTTGACAAAAATAAATGCTTGAAACACCGAAATTTACAAAAGGTTGAAAAATCGCTGAATATTTGTCGTTGTATTCGTTTTTTAATGTATATATATGGTATATCCGAAAAAGAATGTGGCGTGTGCGAAAAAAGAAACCAATCATTATTACGTTCATTTGTATTACCGGGTAAAAGAATCTTTTCGTAACTTTGCAATATAAGCGATGCTTGGAGAAAAGACTGTGATTAATGAAAAGATCAGAAAGATATAATTATGTTCTCGATTATTTCGAGAAAAATATACCGCCCGTGGAAACGGAATTGAACTATGGTTCGCCGTATGAACTGCTGGTGGCGGTAATGCTTTCTGCGCAGTGCACCGATAAAAGAATAAATGCCGTAACTCCTGCTTTGTTTGCTGCGTATCCCACAGTGGAATCTTTGGCTTCGGCAACAGTTGAAGAAGTCCTGCCTTACATATCAAGTGTTTCATATCCCAATTCCAAAGCAAAGCATCTGGTGGAAATGGCGGCGAAAGTATGTGAGGATTTCAAAGGAGAGATTCCTCAGGACTTTGACAAACTGACAAGTCTGCCGGGTGTGGGAAGAAAAACCGCGAATGTCATTCTTGCCGTGGCTTTCGGCAAATCTGCTCTTGCGGTCGACACACATGTTTACAGAGTGAGCCGAAGGGTGGGGCTTGTTCCCCTTTCTTGCAACACTCCCAAGAAGGTTGAGTTGGAGTTGTTGAAATATATACCCGAAAATATTGTAAGTGCATCACATTTTTGGATTCTTATGCACGGACGTTATGTGTGTAAATCGCGCAAACCTGATTGTGAGAACTGCGGCATAAGAGAGGCGTGCAAATACTATTCGACCCATGCAGAATAAAGCCTTTGTAATGCGTTTGCTGTTCGTCTTGGCAGTTTGTGGAATGCTTCCGCTTTCCGCGTATTCGCAGAGCGATACCCTCGAGATTGTATTAAGCAATTATTTCAAGCATTACAAAGCACCGAATTTCAATCCTACAGGTGTCTGCAAACTTACGGATTGTACGGTTAATGAAGAAAATAAAACAATAGACATAAATACAAATGACGTTTTCGGTGCGCAGCCGTTTACCGATAGGATTGTCAATTCCATTTACGCATCAGTTTCACGTTGTCTCCCCGATGAATATAAGAGCTACAAATTAAATCTGTATTCCGAAGGAAGACCGTTAACGGAACTCATTCCCAATCAGTACAGAAAAAGTGTGGATAAAAGCCGTTTGTGGAACGGTGTGAACTACAACGGAGAGCCGTGGACTTTTAATGCTTCTAAACCTTACACATTTAAGTACGGTTTGCAGAATCATCACATTTCGGTGTGGGCAAGTCATGGACGTTATTATTCGATAGCCGAAAATTCATGGAAATGGCAGAGACCGTATTTGTTTTCAACGACAGAAGATTTACTTACCCAGACATTTGTTGTGCCATTTCTTATTCCGATGCTCGAAAATGCGGGAGCAGTGGTATATTCTCCTCGAGAGCGCAGTTGGCAACGCGAAGAAATAATTGTAGATAACGATGCGCCCTCAGCCAACGGCTTATATCAGGAAAAACAAGTAAAGAATCCGTGGCAGCAAAGCCAACATCCCGGTTTTGCAAACGCAAAAAACGTGTATTACGACGATGAAAATCCATTTGTGTCAGGTTCCGCCCGTATGATTTCCACAGTTCCAAATAAATCAAAGGCTTCTTTTACGAAATGGATTCCGAATATAAAGAAATCCGGGATGTATGAAGTTTATGTGAGCTATCAAACTCTCGAAGGAGCGGTGAACGATGCAAATTATACAGTATATCATGGAGGCGTAGCCACTCATGTAAAAGTTAATCAGCGCATGGGAGGCGGCACATGGGTATATGTGGGACGTTATTTCTTTAATGCAGGAGAAAGTGAAAAGAATTGTGTGGTTCTTTCGAACCTTTCAGCGCATAACGGAGTGGTTTCGGCTGATGCCGTACGCTTTGGCGGTGGCATGGGAAACATATCGCGTGGTGAAGAAAACGAAGGCGAACCTTTGATAAGCCGTTTGCCAAGGTATCTCGAGGGAGCAAGATATTCTACACAATGGTATGGCATTCCGTATAGCTTTTATAGTTCTTACGGAGGTGAGGATGATTACAAAGATGACATAAATTCCCGCTCGTATGCTACTAATTATCTTGCCGGAGGCTCGGTTTATATGCCAAATGCCGATGGTAAAAAGGTTCCAATAGAACTTTCGCTTGCTGTTCACAGCGATGCAGGCTATAAAAACAATGCTCTCGTTGGAACTTTGGGAATAGCAACGACAAACGGAGTAACAGGCGAAACCATTTATCCGTCAGGATTGAGCAGAAAAGCTTCGCTCGATTTTGCATGTATGCTCACAGATGGCGTGGCTACAGAGTTGTCGAGAATATATAAGGTAAATTGGTCGCGTCGTGAATCTTATGATAAGAATTACAGCGAGAGTAACAGACCGGCTGTCCCTTCTGCCATAATAGAAACCTTATCGCATCAGAATTTCATGGATATGATTTATGCACACGACCCATGGTTTAAGTTTAATATGTCGCGCAGTATATACAAGGCTATATTACGTTATGTTTCTTTTGAGCATGGTTGCAAATATATCGTGTCGCCTCTTGCTCCGAATAATTTCTTTATAGAATTTACGGGAAAGAATGAAATTACACTCAAATGGAACGCTGTAAAAGACAGTTTGGAAGCAACGGCGGTGCCCACAGGATATATTGTTTATACCCGCATAGGTAACGGAGATTTTGATAATGGAGAATTTGTAAAGAAGACATCTTTTACGAAAAAGCTGAAAAGCGGTGTGGTTTACAGTTTCCGTGTAACTGCGGTAAACAAAGGCGGAGAAAGTTTCCCTACGGAAATACTTTCGGCTTGCAGGGCAAACACTTCTTATCGTCCTTTGCTTATAGTAAACGGTTTTGACAGGTTGTCAGGTCCTGAAGTTATTGAAAAGAAAGACAGCGTAGGGTTTGATCTTTACAAAGATATTGGCGTACCTTATATCCAAACTCCGGAATATTCGGGCGCGCAAAAATATTTCAATCCAAATAGGGGAGGAGACGAATCTGCAGAAGGACTTGGCAGAAGCGGATACGAATTAGCAAATACAATGATAGCCGGCAATACGTTTGACTATGTTTATGTTCACGGTGCTGCTTTGTCATCGAATTATTCTTTTGTTTCCTGCAGTCGCGGTGCTTTGGAAAACGGAAATGTGGATCTGTCCAAGTATCCAATGGTAGATATTATTTTAGGACTTCAGAAAAGAACAAAACATAGTTTTAAGGATTTCAAAACCTTCAACGGAAGTTTACGTTCTAAAATAAGTTCATATCTTTCTAAAGGCGGCTCTTTGCTTGTGAGCGGAGCATATATAGGAACGGATATGAATTCTTCTTCTGATCGTTCTTTCCTTGCCCAAACTTTACATTGCGTTTATGGAGGAAGTTTGCGTAGCAAAGTAAACATCTCTAATGCAGAAGAAAAGTTTTCCATAGAGCAAGACTTGGGGCAAAATACTTATGCTGTACAATCAATGGATTGCTTGAAACCGCTTAACGGAGCGCAAAGTATTTTCAAATATTCTGGCGGAAGTTCTGCCGGAGTTCTGTTTCAAGGAACACATTCCCGAAGCATAGCATTAGGATTTCCTATTGAAAGTATAAAGGATAAGGCTGTACTAAAAAGAATAATGCTGAAGATAGCCTCGACAATATTCAAAGACAATAACAATTAAACAAAATAAAATACCATGTATAAAATACAATTGAATGCCACAGGAACACATTTCCTGAATATAACGGATGAACATTTACAGACTATAAAGAAATATGCTCTTCTTAGGGATTTGGTAGATTCTAATGGATATGTAGATGAGTCTGTGCTTGAAAAACTAAAACTCAACATGCGTTCCATTATAGGTTCTTCGAAAGATGATGTGAAAGACCTTTTACATTTGGCAGCGGAAGTAATTTATAATGACAGAATGAAAGCTTTCGGTTTGCGTCAACTGATGATGCTCTATGTAACATGGTCAAAAGATTTATCTGCAGCCGAACAACCAAGCGAATAACTCTCGAAATATAGAAAGAAAGTACTTGGGGATGGATTTTGAATATTTCGGAGAATCTAAATAATTATATCTTTACCGCATATTACGGCAGAATTTGTTAATTTTGCGTGTGTAAATAAAGCCATAATGAAACAGAAAATAATAATATTGGATTTTGGTTCTCAAACCACGCAGTTAATAGGTCGCAGGGTTCGAGAACTTGACACTTTCTGCGAAATATTACCATACAATAAGTTTCCCGAGGATGACGAGTCTGTTATAGGTGTAATTTTGAGTGGTTCTCCTTTTAGTGTTTACGATAAGGAAGCATTCAAAATTGATCTTGACAAAATTAAAGGTCGTTACCCGGTATTGGGTATTTGTTATGGAGCACAATATATAGCTTACACTCACGGAGGGAAAGTAGAACCGGCGGGAACAAGAGAATATGGTCGTGCAAATCTTGGTATGATTGACACAAACGATCCTCTTTTTAAGGGATTTGTTCCTAATTCTCAGGTTTGGATGAGTCATGGAGATTCAATAACGGCTATTCCTGAAGGATATAAGGTTATAGCATCTACGGATAAGGTGAAATATGCAGCGTTCGCTTCTGAAACAGAAAAGATTTGGGGAGTGCAGTTTCATCCTGAGGTTTTCCATTCAACTCAAGGGACACAGCTTCTAAAGAATTTCGTAGTAGATATATGTGGAGGCAAACAAGATTGGAGTGCTGCTTCATTTGTTGATACAACTGTAGCGGAACTGAAGTCTCAACTCGGAAACGATAAAGTTGTTCTCGGACTTAGTGGTGGCGTAGACTCTTCTGTTGCTGCTGTATTACTGAATAAAGCTATTGGGAAGAATTTGGTTTGCATTTTTGTTGATCATGGTATGTTGCGAAAGAATGAATTTGAGAGCGTACTTGGAGAATACAAGAATTTAGGTCTGAATGTAATAGGCGTAGATGCAAGCGAAAAGTTTTTCAAAGAACTTGCCGGTGTTACAGAACCGGAAAAGAAGCGCAAAATAATAGGTAAGGGTTTTATAGATGTCTTTGAGGCGGAAGCATTGAAACTTAAAGATGTGCGTTGGCTTGCTCAAGGCACGATATATCCTGACCGTATTGAAAGTTTGAATATAACCGGCAAGACAATAAAAAGTCATCATAATGTAGGTGGACTGCCTGAGAAGATGAATTTGAAACTTTGCGAACCTTTGAAATGGCTTTTTAAGGACGAAGTCAGAAGAGTTGGCAAACAATTGAATATGCCTGACAAACTAATACTGCGTCATCCTTTCCCTGGTCCTGGACTTGCTGTAAGAATCTTAGGAGATATAACTCCAGAGAAAGTTCGTGTACTTCAAGATGCTGATGATATATTCATTCGTGGACTGCATGAATGGAAAGTAAAAGATCAAAACGGCAAAGAAGATGAATTATATAACCAAGTATGGCAAGCCGGAGTTGTTTTGCTTCCTATAAAGAGTGTTGGAGTAATGGGCGATGAACGTACTTATGAGCGTGCAGTTGCTTTACGTGCAGTTACAAGCGTTGACGCAATGACAGCAGATTGGGCACGACTTCCATATGATTTTATTGCAAAGGTAAGTAACGATATTATTCGCAATGTAAAAGGAGTGAATCGTGTTTGCTATGATGTTTCTTCAAAACCACCTTCAACAATAGAGTGGGAATAATACGTAAGATAAAAAAGCAAGATAACAAATAGAATAAAGCGTAGCGAATAGATAAGAAACATCGTTCGTTACGCTTTGTTTTTCCATTTGTATAAGAATCAATAAAAGACTGAAATAACTTGCCCTTTATGATTACAAATAACTAATATCGCAGAAATAATTTGTTATGAGTTTGTAAAACTTTATATTGTAGATATTGTATAAACTCAAACAACAGCAATATATAAAGTGTAAAATGAAATACTATCAGTTGTCTTTTACTTTAGATAAAAGCGTTAGAGGAAAATTTGAAATGCCTCATACAATTAGTATTGAATCTCCCAACTTTCTAAAATACATATCAGAAAAGAGTAAAAATATAACTATGTATTTTGAAAACAGGATGGATTTGTATGAAAACATGCCTGATAACCTTATAGGCAAACTATTAAAAAGGAAAAACGTGATAGATTTTATGGACTTCACGCCTGCTTGCCTAAGTTTGATAGCGGTTGTTAGTAATAAAATAAAAAGAATCTTAGAACATTTGGATGTTTCAAGAAACGAGTATGTCTTAAAAAGAATTACTGTTAAAGATTTCTCAGATGATTTTTATCTTTTGTTCCTTCCTATAATACCCGACACAGAATTTGTTGCCCACTATTCACCAAATATGTTCAGTGAAATTCTGTTTTATATCTTATCTTTGTATATCAATTATTTGTGGATATTTTCATTTGGTTTGCATACTCACAAAATTTCACGGTTTTAGAAAATATTGGTACTATTTGATACTATATTTCGGGATATATTTTGTACCTTTGCATCATGCAACCAAAGGATATATCGCGTATGGATTTCATCTTCATCAAATCATCCAAGGCAGGAAAGGAGGACTATGGTTCCATCTATGCCCGTGTGCGCAGCGGAAAGGCGAACATGAAGGTCGTGACGGGCTTCACCATCAAGCAGCTTGAATGGGAAAAGTACCGCAGCCTGCAATACACCTCGTCAGCCCTGATGTCAAGCATCGGGATAAAGTACGGGCAGTTCGCCCAAGTCCTCGCGAGGATAAAGGCGGCATTCGAGGCGGACGGCTTCAATCCCAAGGAGGCCAAGAACATCATCGAGAGTGTGAAACACGACGTGCTCAACGGTATGATGCAGATTGTGGAGGTCAAGCCCAAAGGCAGGATGCTGTTCGAGGATTTCCTTACCTCTTATATAGAAGACATGGAAACCGGACGGCGCACCAAGAAAGGCCGTACCGTGAAAGTATCACCTGCCTATATAAAAGGTCTGCGCATTATCCAAAAACAGATTCGCAACTACCAAAAGGAAACACACCGCAAACTCGGACTGGATGACATGACGATGGAGACACGCAACAGCCTTGTCGGTTACTGGAAGGAACGGGGCTTGATGCCCAACGCCATCAACTCGTACATGACCGATGTCCGCACGGTGGCAAAGGCGGCCTACGAGGACAAGCTGACCAAATGCGATGACTTCCGTCATTCCGACTTCGTGCCGAAAAAGGAGGAGGTGGACAACATCTACCTCACGCCGGAACAGATACAGGAAATGCTCGACCTCGACCTTTCCACCAAGGAGGCTGTGAGAAAGAGACTGGAATCACTTGACATCAGCGAGGACGAGAAATTGGCACAACTTTCCAAATGCCGCATCACCCATATCAGGACACTGGAGCACGTAAGGGACATTTTCATCGTGGGCTGTCTAACCGGTCAGCGTGTTTCCGACTATTCAAGGATATGCGAGGACATGATAACGGAAATAGGCGGCACGGAGTTCATACTCATCACCCAGCAGAAGACGGAAAAGAAAGTCTATATCCCCGTTGACAGGCGAGTAAGAGCCATACTTGCCAAGTATGACGGTAAGTTACCTCCGGTTCATCCCAATGAAATGAACAAGCTGGTGAAGACCATCGGTCTGTTGCTCGGCTGGACACATGACTGCGGCTTTGACGAGAAGCGTCTCAACCCCAAACGGGGAAGGAGGTTCTGCGACATGCTCCTTTCCCATACAGCCCGAAGGAGTTTCGCCACCAACGCATACAAGGCTGGCGTCCCTCTGCCTTCCATCCAAGCCATCACGGGACACAGCAGCGAGGCGCAATTGCGCCGCTACCTGAAACTGGACGCGGAGGAAAAGGCCGTCATAGCGTTAAAGGATTTCAAGGGTATCATCAAAATATAAGGAGGTGCTTATGGAAAAATCAAGGTTTGACATTATTAGCGACCTGTTCAAGCTGTCCAACGTAATCAGCGAGAGCCTGAAACTTGCGGAATCGCTTGCCGGTAAGTCTTCCTGCAGTGGCGAAACGGATTGCAAGGATATTTGCCGGAACATCAGATACAGCCTGAAACCCCTGCCTTTTCTTTTGGGCGGCATCAGGGAATATGTCACCGAACACGAGGATAAGGAGCTGGCACGGAAATTCGTCGGGCTGCACGATGACACGAAAAGGCTTCACGGCATCTGTTCCAAATATGCGGACTTGCACAAGGCGGCTTTCCGTACAGGGGTGGCTTACCTGAGCATGGAAGTCATAAGGCAATACTTCTTTTCCGAAAAAGAACAGTTGGAAGCTACTGATGTCATTTCAAAGCCCATGACACGTACCGAAGCCACTGACTGCATCGACACCATCCGTGCCGCCATACGGAAGTGTGCAAAGGATTCAGACGGGAACAGAGGGAAAGAAATATATGCCATGCTTGCCAAAGTGGACAAGGCGAAAATCCAAGCCGTCAAGGAGTATATTGTCAATGCCAACGACAAGGATTTGGCACAACTCTTCACGGAACACTTTGCAGAAGCCATCCATCTTTCCATGCTGCCCCAAAATGATGATGTGAAAGCACAGTCTGCCGGAATAAAGATGTTCCATATCGCCATGACGATGGGATATATCAAAAGAAACGTGCTGCATGAGAACGAGTCCAAGTCCAAGTCGGCAACATCCAAAACAATACCCTCTTGTACGGAAGAAGCGTCATCCGGTTTTATCGCCACAGATACAATGCAAGGCGGCGCGTTCAGTACGACCGCGCAAGTTCCAGTTTTAAGGCTGTACCGTTTCCTTACCACTTTCACCGTGCAGAGCGGCCCCGACAAGGGCAAGCCGCTATTGGACGGCAATGCCGTTTCCGACCGGGACTTCCTCCGTGCCGTCATGCGTGCCGACTATTCCACGATATACGGCAGTTGCGTGAAGGGCAAGATGCGCTGTGTCGCCATCCTGCTGTCCAAAGCATACTTCAAGGACTGGAAAGGTTACAGAGCATCCGCAGCCCGTTCCATGGGGCTGACACCCGAAAGCCTCGCCAAGTATAACGTGGAGAAAACCTTTATAGCGAAGCTCAAAGAGCTGCTTCCCATGATAAAATAGTGACATAACCCACAGGTGGCTACAATTCACCACAACCCACAGACTTCCACAAGCCGTTAAGCACCAGTTGTTTGACGGCTTTTTTTCATGCGGTGACATTTCACAGAATACCACAAATTCACAGGCTTTATTATTGCCCTACCTTTGCCGCTACAAACTTAAAATCAGTGAATTATGACAGATAAGACAGAAATGGTACTGGTATCGCGCGACGAGCTTCAACAGCTTATCGGCGCAAGCGTGAGGTGCGCGTTTGAGGAATACCGGCAGGAACAGGCACCACAGGACACATCGGAGTATTACACCATCCGGCAACTGGCGGAGAAATGGGGCGTGAGCATAGCGACCATCTGGCGGCACGAGAAGCTGGGACACATCAAGGGGCAGCGGATAGGACGGCGTGTCCTGTTTCCCAAGGAACAGATAGACCGCATCAAGAGCCTGAAAGCTACCAACAGGAAGGCTGACAAGAACGCCAAGGAATAATTTGCAAGACGCACAACAAAAACATCAAGGCTTATGAAGAATTTGAAACAGCTTGTTTTGCCGTGCTACAAATTGGAGATGGCAATGTCCGTGGAGGCATGGTACTTCCTGCACGGGAGCACGGACGGGATATGCTACCTTACCTATCTTCTTTCCCTCTTGTCGAAGATAACAGTATCGGAAGTACAAAGCACCAAACGGGGATTGGGCTATGCCGTCCATCCCGGACAGGCGGACGGCTCCATGCTGGTACTGGCCAAGGAATGGGGCATCGGGCGCAAGGCGGTGTCCCGTCTGTTGGAGGATTTCTCGGAACGCGGGCTAATCCGTGTTGATTCCAATCCCGTGACTTCCATCATAGACATGGTGTGCGTGAAGTCGTGGATGATAGCAGGACGGCTCATTGAGAATCCGGCATATCGCCAGACGGTCAAGGCATACGAAGGTGTGCGGATATTCCTTTTCAACGGGTAACAATTAGAGACCTTGCGCCGCAGTTCGGCAAGGAAGAAGAAAGAAAAAACGACAGAAGAAACGTCAGAGGGAACGGATAGCTTGCCGTCCATGAATCCGACCCATTCCAATCCTATTATAGAAGGAACAGGAACAGCGGAAACCGAAACGGCTGCAACAACCGAAAGCGAAGTGAAAGGCTCTGCGGAAAATGCAGTCGTGGATGCCGCCGACAACACACCATTTTTAGAGGAAGACAGTACCTTATCCGGTTCACGGGAGTAGGAACAGCCACAGGAATGAAGCGGCAGGAATGGCAAGCGATAGCGTTTTAGAAGGGATATTTTTAGGGCTGGCAAGTTAATGTTTTCGTCCACGAAAACCACGCCACAAACGGCGACCCGGCCACACAGGAAACGGCAAGCCGCAAATTCGACCCTAAAAAACAGAACGGTTTAACGGATAAAAGAAAACGGATATGACATATCAGGAGAACAGGAACAAGGGAGGCCGCCCCAAAACGGTGAAAGGCAAGGCGCGGACAAAGACCATATCCACACGGCTCACGCTTGCCGAGTGGAAAGCGGTCATGAAACGGATAACAGATACAGGAAAGAAACCGTCACACTTCCTGCGTGAATTATTACTATACGGCAAGGTTGTGTCTGCACGGACACAGGAAGACAGGCAACAGATAAGGATGCTGGAGGGAGGATGCAACAACCTGAACCAGTTGGCGAAGATGGCGCACCAACAGGGCTTTTCTCTTTTGAAAGGCAAAATCATGGACTTGTTGGACGAGTTCAACAAAATCATCGGGAAGATATGATGGGAGATTTGAAAAAACGGGCGAGCTTTGCCAGAGTGGTGAACTACGTGAACAACCCGAAAAAAGCAAGGCTCATTGACAGTAAAGACGTGAGGCTGGATGACAACGCCACCATCGCAAGGAGTATGCATGGGCAGGCTGATGACAAACCGGGACGCAAACTGAAAAATCCGGTGTACCATATCTCGCTGGACTTCGCCCACGAGGATGCACCCAAGCTGACGGATGAGCTGATGGTCGAAATCGCCCGTGAGTATATGCGGCGCATGGGGATAACGAACACCCAGTATATCGTGTGCCGCCATACTGACAAGGAACACCAGCATCTGCATATCGTGGCCAACAGGGTGGACAATGACGGGAACACCATCAGTGACAGCAACGATAATGTGCGTAATGTAAAAGTATGCAAAGCTCTCACGAGGGAATACGGACTGCACTTCTCCAAGGGCAAGATGAACGTGAAGCGTGACCGTCTGCGTGGCAAGGACAAGGTGAAATACCAAATCTATGATGCTATCAAGGCGGCATTACCCCATTGCAACTGCTGGTCGGATTTGTGTGACATGCTGGCAAAACAGGGTATCGGGGTGAATTTCAAATACAATAGAAATGAAGGTAAAATTATCGGAGTGTCGTTCACGAAGAATGAAATCTCATTCAGCGGATCACGGATAGACCGGAGCATGAGCTTTTATAAGTTGGACTGGCTGTTCGGAAGTCGTATTGCTGAAGGTATGGAATGGAAGCCCCGTGTGCAAGAACAGCCACAACCGACCCGGCAGGATGTGGAATCTCACAACAATACGGCAGATACTTTTATAAAAGAGTCATCATCGATTAAAACGGAAGCGGACGGCAATGTTAGCGGTTCTGCTGAATCCAGTTCAAATATCGTTCAAGTGACCATCGGCACACTCATGGAGTTGTGCGTACAACCGCACCAAGCCAAGGTCTCATCCGGTGGCGGAGGTGGAGGAAACGAAAGCGGCTGGGGTGAGAATGACAACGAAAAGGACAAACATAAACCAAGAAGGAGAAAAAGATGAAGGACAACAAGCAGAACTTAACCGACCTTATCGGAGCATTGGCAGTGGACATCGAGGAAGTCAAGAAAAAACTGGACGCAAAAGATAGCTCGGACAAGAACGAGGCATTGAAAAGGCTGGAAGCGAAGCTGGAGCCTGTTATACGGTTCTTCAATGGCAATGCACCGGAAAATGTCAATGCCATTTTCGGAAGCAAAGAGACCATCGAGGAATACAAGCAATCAATAGGTGATGAAGCGATAGCGAGTCTGCGGTTATACACCGAAGCCAACGAGAAGGATATGCGCAAGCATGGAGTTCCCACTATCAAGGAACAACTTAACAAGATACTGGATCTGCTGACTGCCCATGTGGAGAAAGACAAGCAGACTTCGGAACAGGTGCGGCAAAAGCAAGGTGTCATACCGGAACTGTGGCAGGCAATCCGGCCGGACAAGGTGATAAACACAACACGACGACTATGGAGCAAAGTTCCCGATGGCTGGCATAAGAATCCTTATGTATGGACTGGTATAGGCTGTACGTTCGTATTCTTTGCCCTGTTTGCCGTCAGTTGGGTACAATGGCATGAATACCGGGAGGAAAACAGACGGTTGAGAACGGTTGCAGACAAACACCATGTGACTACGTTCATGCTCAACAAACTTCATCCCGAACTGGCTGTAACCGTCGGGGCTTATGAGAAACTGGTAGATGTTGTCGGTGTGGATTCCACTTTAGCCATATTCAACCGGCAGGTCAAGATAGTGAGAGAAGAAGATAATCAATCCAAATGACAAAAATAAAGTGAATGGCATCCATAAAAGTGAAATTTCGTCCTTCCACTGCGAGCGGCAGGGAGGGCAGCATATATTATCAGGTAATCCACGGGCGCATAGTCCGCCAAGTCAAGACGGACTACCGCATATTTGACACGGAATGGGACAAAAGAACTTCCGCTGTGAAAATCCTGCCCGAAATCGGCGAAAACAGGAAACGGTATCTCCGAGAAGTAGCGGAACATATCGACTGGGACACCAGACGATTGAAAGCCATAGTCGCCCAATGCGACAGGCAAGGAGGAATTTATTCCGCTGACAGTATCATCGAGAAATTCAACAGGCAAACGGGAGAACAATCGCTGTTCCGTTTCATGCAGGGCATCATAGGACAGTTGAAGCAGCTTGGCAAAGTCCGCACATCAGAAACCTATACGGCGGCATTGACCAGTTTTATGAAGTTTCGTGAGGGGCAGGACATTCTCTTGTGCGAGATAGACGGCAACACGATGATGCTTTACGAGGCCTGGCTCAAAGGCAAGGGCATCTGCCCCAACACTGTTTCCTTTTATATGCGCATACTCCGTGCCGTTTACAACTGTGCCGTGGAAAAGGAGCTGACGGAACAGAAGCACCCTTTCAAGCACGTTTACACTGGCATCGGGAAGACGGTAAAACGCGCCATCCCGTTGAAAGCCATCAAACATATCAAGGAACTTGACCTGACCCTGAAACCGCATTTGGACTATGCAAGGGATATGTTCCTCTTCTCCTTTTATACCCGTGGCATGTCATTCATTGATATGGCCTATCTGAAAAAATCGGATTTGAAGAACGGAATAATCACGTACCGGAGAAGAAAGACCGGGCAGCAGCTCACCGTCAAGTGGGAGAAGTGCATGGAAGACATCATCGCCAAGTACGGCGAGAATACGGCCACCCGTTACCTCCTGCCGATAATCACCAACCCCTGTTCCGATGAACGGACACAATACCGTAACGCCATCTGCCGCATCAATGTGGCGTTGAAGGAAGTTGCCGGTCTGGCAGGATTGAACATACCGCTGACCATGCACGTTGCCCGGCATTGTTGGGCGAGCGTTGCCAAAAGCAAGAACATCCCTCTTTCAGTCATCAGCGAGGGCATGGGACATGATTCGGAAAAGACCACACGCATCTATCTCGCATCGCTTGACACAAGCGCGGTGGACAAGGCAAACAGCCTTATTCTGAAAGATTTTTGACCGGATATTTATGGTGAAATGTGTTGAGCGAAAAGACGAATCTCTTGATAAGAGATATAGTTTATTTCGCAAAGGTACGCATAATATTTCAAATACCGTGTTCATTCCTCATTTATAATGATATATGAAAGGCATTTTGTGAGAATCTGTTTTGTAAATCCGTCAAACCGGGTTCCTATAACACTGATTATTAGTGCTTATTTCTTCGGGATGGCTCTCTTATCAAGAGATACTCATAAACCCGATATAAAATGCCTGTTGAAGTTGATATATTGGAAGATAGTATCTTTCGGCTTTCGCCCGAACTGTTGAATATCCTGCTCAAAGACCATACAACGAGCAAGAAGGATATTCAGCGCAATATCTTTTGGGCTACTTCCGATTATGAATATCTGGGCGAAGGGTATCAATATGATTCGCCAATTCTTCCCTGTCTTATTACCGGAGATAACGGGCATGTCATCATGCCGCGTATCCTCAAAAGTCGTGACACCCAAACCGCACGTTCGCGAGAAATGGCAGAGGTGTTCACTCCGTCATGGATATGCAATGCGCAGAACAACCTGATCGATGAAGCATGGTTTGGAAGAAAGGATGTGTTCAATACGGAGTACACCAACGAACAGGGTTGTCATCGGTGGAGACCCAACTCAGAGAAAATTCAATTTCCGGAAGGTAAGAATTGGAAAGATTATGTACGTGACAACCGACTGGAGATAACATGCGGGGAAGCCCCTTATATCGTCAGTCGCTATGACACCACAACAGGAGAGACCATTCCTATTGAGGAACGCATCGGTTTGCTTGACCGCAAGTTGCGGGTTGTAGGCGAAAACACGGAAACTTCCGGCGAATGGTTGGAATGGGTACAGGAGGCGTATAAGAGCATTTACGCCTACGAATGGCAAGGTGACAATTTGCTGATTGCCCGTGAATCCATGCTTATCTCCTTTACCGAATACTATCAACAAAAGTTCGGCAAGCGACCCTCGTTGAAATCCATCAATTATATCGCCTACATCATTTCATGGAACGTCTGGCAGATGGACGGGCTTAAAGGTGTCATCCCGAACAGCTGCGGTGAGCGCCGGACTGTTGTAGCTGATTTGTTCGGGACAAGGGAAGAAGTCAGTCAATGCGAAGGCTGTCAGAAAGATGACATCCGCAGGCACAACGGTATCTATTGCCAAATCAAGGACTGGCGGGCCAAAGACCCTAAAACGGGAAAGATGGGAAAACGAATCCGATTTATCGACCTCATAAAATAGTGCAGTATGAAATTCACATCTTCACTAAAATTAAAACTGATATATGTGTTCCGCATCAATGATGCTGCACATAGGGGATGCCTGAAAGTGGGCGAGGCCACTTGTGACAATGACAATGTTTTCGGTCTTGCTCCGAACAGCAAGGCTCTCAACGAGTCCGCGAAGAAACGCATCAACCAATATACGCAGACGGCTGGTATCGCATACGACCTCTTATATACGGAACTGACGATATACAACAGCAAAAAGGGCTTGTGCTCTTTCAACGACAAGGAAGTGCATAGCGTTCTGGAACGTTCCGGCATTAGGAAAAAGATATTCGATACCGAGAACAAAGCCAACGAGTGGTTTATTACCGACCTTGAGATTGTCAAACGGGCAATAGTTGCCGTAAAGGAGGGACGGGAATCGCTCTCTTCCGCCGAAGTTTCACACGACCAGACTCCGATTGTATTCCGCCCGGAACAACGGGAAGCCATTGAAAAGACCAAGAAACAATTCAAGAAGGGTAATCAGATGCTTTGGAATGCCAAGATGCGTTTTGGCAAGACGTTGTCGGCATTGCAAGTGGTGAAGGGTATGGATTTCAGTCGCACTTTGATTCTTACACATCGCCCTGTGGTGGATAGCGGCTGGTTCGAGGATTTCGGCAAGATATTCTATGACTGTCCCTGTTTTGCATACGGCTCAAAGAACAATGGAGACAGTCATGCTTCACTTGAAGCGAGAGCGAAGCAGGGTAAATGCCAATATGTCTATTTCGCTTCCATGCAGGATTTGCGCGGTTCTGAACTTGTGGGCGGCAATTTTGACAAGAACAATGAGGTGTTTGCCACCGCTTGGGATTGCATCATCGTGGACGAGGCGCACGAAGGGACACAGACGGAACTCGGCAAGGCTGTCATGCAGGAACTGACAAAAACAAATACCAAGATACTGCGACTTTCCGGCACACCGTTCAATCTGTTGGATGACTTCAAGGAGGACGAGATTTATACCTGGGACTATGTGATGGAGCAACGGGCAAAGGCTTCATGGGATTTGACCCATTTCGGTGATCCGAATCCATACGCCTCTCTACCTACGATGAACATCTATACATACGACCTCGGGCGGTTGCTCCATGAGTTTATAGATGAAGACGTGGCTTTCAACTTCCGTGAGTTTTTTCGGGTCAATGAAGCCGGAAACTTTATTCATGAAAAGGATGTGAAGGCATTTTTGAATCTTATCTCCAAGGAGGACAAGGACAGTTGCTATCCGTTTGCCAACGAGGAATACCGCAACATCTTCCGTCATACGCTATGGATGTTGCCGGGTGTGAAGGAGGCTCGTGCCATGAGTGCTTTACTACAATCACATCCTGTATTCCAGCATTTCAAGGTGGTGAATGTGGCAGGAAACGGTGATGAGGACGAAGAGAGCAAGGATGCGCTTGCTGCGGTGGAAGAAGCCATCGGCAAAGACCCTGATGCCACCCGTACCATTACCTTGTCTTGCGGACGATTGACCACGGGGGTCAGTGTGAAGGCTTGGACAGCTGTGTTTATGCTGTCAGGCTCGTATAACACGGCTGCCTCCAGTTATATGCAGACTATCTTCCGTGTGCAGACTCCTGCCGCTATCAACGGAAAGGTTAAAGAGCAATGCTATGTCTTTGACTTCGCACCGGACAGAACATTGAAAGTGATAGCAGAAACAGCCAAGATTTCATCCAAGGCAGGAAAGACCAGTGGCAACGACCGTAAGATTATGGGCGAGTTCCTGAATTTCTGCCCGATAATATCCATCGAGGGTTCCAAGATGAATCAGTTTGATGTGCCAAGGATGTTGGAACAACTCAAAAAGGTCTATGTGGAACGTGTCGTGCGCAATGGCTTTGAGGACAGAAGTCTGTATAATGATGAGTTAATGAAACTCAATGATTTGGAGTTGCAAGAGTTCGATGACCTCAAAAAGATTATCGGTCAGACAAAAGCCATGCCCAAGACGAATCAAGTGGACATCAACAATCAGGGGCTGACTGATGAGCAATACGAGGAACTTGAAAGTCTTGAAAAGAAATCCAAGAAGAAAGGTAAGGACAAACAGCCTTTGACAGAGGAGGAGAAACAACGACTGGAAGAACTGAAGAAGAAAAAGAACAATCGGGAAGCCGCTATTTCCATTCTTCGGGGTATATCCATCCGTATGCCTTTGCTGATTTATGGAGCAGAGTTGAAAGACGAGTCTCAAGAAATCACCATTGACAACTTCGCTTCGCTCATCGACCCTCAATCGTGGGAAGAATTTATGCCTAAGGGTGTTACCAAACAGAAATTCAACAACATCAAGAAATACTATGACCCGGAGATATTCTGTGCAGCCGGAAAGCGTATCCGGGCTATGGCTCGTGCTGCCGACAAACTCAGCGTGGAGGAACGCATCGAGCGCATAACGGATATTTTCAGTACATTCCGTAATCCGGATAAGGAAACGGTGCTTACTCCTTGGCGTGTGGTGAATATGCACCTTGGCGACTGTTTGGGTGGATATAACTTCTTTGAACAAGGGTATGAAACCACACTGTCCGAACCTCGTTTCATTGACAAGGGTGAAGTGACCGCCAATGTATTTGCCCCGGATTCACGAATTCTTGAAATCAATTCCAAATCCGGATTATACCCTTTATACATGACATACAGCATTTACCGCGCAAGGGTCAAGAACTCATTATTTTCGGTGTCAAGCATTGAGGATGAACAGCGTATATGGGACAAGGTCGTGGCTGGAAACATCTTCGTCATCTGCAAAACTCCGATGGCAAAGAGCATTACCAAACGCACCCTTATAGGCTTCCGAAAAACAAAGGTAAACACCCGATACTTCGAGGACTTAATAAACCAAATCAAAAACAAACCGGAACATTTTATCAAGCAGGTAGATAAATTCATCACAGAAAGAACAGGAATAAAGAATATGAAAATCAATGCGATAGTGGGGAATCCACCGTATCAGATAATAACAGAAAGGACAAGCGATACTCCGGTTTACAACTATTTTATGGATGTCTCATTTAGAATATCAGACAAGGTTACTCTTATTACTCCCGCACGTTATCTGTTTGATGCAGGCAAGACACCCCATGATTGGAATCTTAAAATGCTTAACGATGAGCATTTTAATATAATATGGTATAAAGCAAAAAGTACAGATGTTTTCCCGAATGTTGATATAAAAGGAGGTGTTGCTGTATGCTATCGTGACGCTAATTATTCTTTTGGCAAGATTGGCTCATTCACTGCATATCCAGAACTTAATGGTATTTACCGAAAGGTAGTCGCTAATAATGAGAACTTTACCCCTTTAAGCGACATTATATATCCGCAAAACAAATTTGATTTAAACATTCTTTATAAAGAACATCCTGAGCTAAAATCGAGAATTGGCAGCAATGGTAATGAACGCCGTTTAACTACCTCTATTTTTGGACTTAGTGAAATATTCCATGTGCAAAAAATGCAGGCCGAAGATATTAAAATGCTTGGTTTGATGAAGAATGTCAGAGAAATTAGATGGATAGATTCGTCATTCATTGAAGACCATCCCTGCTTAGGTAAATGGAAAATTATAGTTCCTAAAAGTAATGGTACTGGAGCTATAGGAGAAGTGCTGTCAACTCCGTTAATCGGTGAACCGTTAATCGGTTATACGCAATCCTTTATAGGGATTGGTGCATTTAATGAACAAACAGAAGCTATGGCTGCTCTGAAATATGTCAAATCTAAATTTGCCAGAACATTGCTTGGAATATTGAAAGTTACGCAAGATAACAGTAAAGAAACGTGGCGTTTTGTTCCGTTACAAAACTTTACCTCAAAATCCGACATTGATTGGAGTAAGAACATATCCGAAATAGATACTCAACTCTATGCCAAATACGGTCTATCAGAAGATGAAATATTCTTCATAGAATCAATGATAAAACCAATGTAAAATAAACAAACATCTGCGAACCACAGATGCAAGTATTACGGCGACTATCAAATTTCATCATTAAGTGATAGCCGCCGCATTTGATAATATACCCTCCATATGACATATAATTCTGGATGTATGTATATGCCGGAATAAAGTTTGCAAAAGGCAAGATTTCACATTTGGTACAATCCTAACCAACCATTTGGGAAAACGTAACTTCCTGCGTCGTTTCGGCTGGCTTGAAGGTTATGTGTGTGAAAGTGTAGTTGGACCAACAGCTGTTACAGAAGCTACGAATATACCTCCTGTGAAATCTTTGCCTGTAATTCTTTATTTAAATTAAACATTGTCCAGCGGGTAAAAATGTACTTTTGCTTCTTGGCAAAGCGCATTATCATCTGCTGATCTTTCGTCTCTGTAATGCCTATCAATGTAAGAAGGCTTTGCTTGTATGCATTATCCACAAAGGGACAAGTCATCATATCTGCTGTTAGAATCGTGAGTTCCGAATTACGTTTGCGCTCCGATTCTGCAACAAGCTGATACTTCTTCAAAATCTTATCTTTCAATAAAGCCTTTTGTTCATCATAGCACTTGTGATTCGCATAGTAATACAATAATATAATACATGCGAAAAGGTTATACTGTAGTTTACTTTTATTAATGAATGATTTAATAACTTCAGGTGCGAGTAGATATGCATAGCCTAACTCTTTAGCCAAGATTAATAGATAGAGACTTTCATGTAAGGTGTTTTGATGTGGATCTGTTGTATTCAGCACCAAGGCTATTTCATCTTGAATCTTTTTAAATATAATATCCTTGCTTATCGTTTGGAATCTAACCTTTGGGTTAACTTTGAAATCACCATGTCGTTTCCCATAGATAACAATGGAATTCATTATCTTCTGCAATTTCAAGGTCGTATTTACCTGTCTGTTGCTATTGAATACAAAGAATGCCACATCAATTAGTGATACAAGAAAACTTGTGAGTTTTCTTTGTACTCGTTGTGCATGAATTTCAACCTCGCTCTTATTCGTATCTTCTTTTGACATCAAGCGCTCATACTTCTTGAAGCCTATTTCGTATCGATTGAGAAAAACGTCAAGGCGTTGACTCATCTTCTCAAGCAGATAGTTTACTATATCGCGATATTCAATTCCGCATTCCCTTACTATTGCTTTTATTTGAGCATTTACACTATTTGCAGACAGGTATAGATTGAATTTCTTATCTAATATTTCTCTGTCCTTATCCGAATTTTCGTCTTCCGTGTCCTCCTCTTCTTCCGCGCTCAATTTTGATACTATTTCTTCCCAAAGTGGAGTCGAGAATATATTGTTCAGCAAATTTTCAATTCGCTGTTTGGCAATAGTCACCTTTGTGATGAAGGTCTTTCAAACTCTTCTGTTTTGGATGGACTAATCTGCAATTTGAATTCCTTCAGCCATTTTGTTAGGCTTTCCATGAAGAAAGTCTTGTCCTTTTCGTCATTATAGAAGAGGAAATAGTCGTCAACATACCGATAACATTCATAGGCAGATTTCTGACGAAGGTCTTTTCCCAATAGCTCCTGTTCAACCTTTTGATCTATATACTGAAGTATAATCTCTGCAAAGATTCGAGAAAACTCCGGACCTATTACTATACCATTCGTCTCGCGAGCATTGATTGATTGCATTAGATTGTCAAATGCATCGCCAACCCATGAACCATGATATCCTGGTAAAACCTTCACCTTGTCCGCACCACCTGCTGTCGCCCAACTTATGGTATGGGTATAAATACTGTCGAAACAGCTCTGTAAGTCAAACTTCACAAGATGTTTGAATTTCTTTTCTGCTCGTTGGTACCGGTAGTCCTCATAGAACTTGTATATATTTGAATACTTTTCGTAACTGAAGTAAGTTTTCAAATTTTCATATTCATTGAAAAATAATTCAACTTTATCACTTTCATGCCCGGACAACCTTCGGTGAAGTCGATCTCTATAGTAAAAATATTGTGCTATCTTGTGTGGTTTGCGAATAGAATATTTACTCTGATTGCAAAGATAGAGTATAGAATGCTTATACTGATCATAAAACTCTACTACCTGCCACTGGTTATATGGATGTATAATTGACAATGTTCTGTTCTTATTCGTCTTGTGAGCGATATTGAATTGATACGGATAGAATAGGGCGTTTAATCGATGTTGAAGTATTCCGATTCTTTTATCCTTTTCATAACATCCAAATAGTAGTGCAGCAAAAGCATATGCATCCTTTTCATCCAAACGTTTAGATTGCTTCAAGACATTCCACGTAATATTATCAACCTTTTGTTCTTCACCAACCCATAAATATTTGGCAAGAAATCTATACAGATAACGGTTTGAGAATATTATAGGACACTCATAGGGCAAGACATCAGAAAAGAGGACTCGCTCTTTGCTATAACTAAGCTTTATCTTCTTTCTCTTTCTCATACCCACGATTGTTTAATCATTTGCAATCTGATTTTCTTTACTTTATATCGCTTATGAGGCATTGCAAATCCTTTAACAAAGGATACTTGTTTAAGTTGTTTCTTCAGAGTCGCTTCAATCTGTGGCTGTTTGGTCGGATCAACGCCAACCTTGCCGCCCAATGATATTTGACTGCACCTATATTGAAGATACTGATCTAATCCTTCCAAATCTCTTGCATTGTCCAGCAATTGGTTTGAGTAAAATATACCCACCTTCACGCCTCGCTTTGCATTATACAGATTGATATTGCATGTCAACACGTGTAATGCATCAAATAAATAATGCGCTGCAACATCGTAAGATACAGTATTCAGCAAACTATCAAATTTCTGAAAAGTCTTTGTTATGCGGTCTCCTATCTTTTTCTTTCTGTCTTTAGACAAAGAGAAAAAGCCTTGCTTATCTTTGTCTCCTTTGATGGACTGTATTGTATATCCTAAAAGATTAAATTTTAGATTCTTTGTCTCCTTGGAATCATATGTATAGCATTTGTTCGTCCCATCTGTAGGTGTGTGAATTTTCAAACCATGTTCAATATACGTATCAGTCAGAGCTTTGACGTAATCATCCAATGACCACAGGTGTTCATCATCTAAATCAGGATGTGCGACGATAATAATGTCATCCACATATCTTGCCATGAATACTATTCCTGGTAGTGTACATTTAAGTACCTCATCTATCTTGGACAAATAGAATTCAGATAGTAGCGAACTGATAGCACAACCTCGTGGAATACCAGTTTGTTGAGTATGTACAAGTGGACGCAGATTCTTGGTTTCAAACTCCTTTCGGATGAGTCCGCGCAAAAGGGATTTACTCTTTACGTCAAGCAGATTGTTGCCTTCCAAATACTCAAATAACTTATCATGCGGTATCGACTCAAAACAGTGACAAACATCCGTTCGAATGATATAGTACCTACTTTTATCTTCTCTCAATAACATTTTTAACTGAAAAAGTATCTCATGGCGACTTGACATGGAAATTTTAAACAGTTTCTTCACATTTCTGCAAAGGACTTGCATTGCAAAAAACTCTTCAGCTGTAGCACCAATAGTATAAAGTGGCTTCTGCGAATCTTCTGACGCATCTGGAGTAAGGTTGAAACGGAAACTACTTGATAAAATCCTTGAGGACACATTGCTAAGATGCTCTTGCAATAAGGTTTTCTGTTGCTGAGCATTGTCCTTTATCGATTGCTTTAACTGGTCAATCTTAGCCGTTTCTACCCCCGTACGCTCTGCCTTTTTCTTTCTCAATATCTTGTTTAGTTCCTTTCTCATTTCACGATACTCCAAAGCAGCAGCCAAATATTCAGGTGAAAGATACCTTTTCTGCATCTTTCCCTTCCTATTCACCGCATTGAACGCATCATTCAGTGAATCGTAGTTATATGAGAAACTATATTGAGACATCTCATTGAGTTTATCCTTAAATTCCGCAACATACTTGATAATTATTCTTATAATTTCTTGTGTAGCAAGACGTTGTAATAATTTTTGCCTTGTCAGACCTTTCATCTATCTTAGTGTTGCGAATCCAAAGACAATGAAAATCATAACAAACATTGCAAAGGTAACAATAAAAAAGTGAGTAACTCACTCCTTTGGGGGTATATTTTCAAGTATTGGTATCCGGTAGAACTTTTGAATGAGTTTTTGTCTATAAGCTTACTGGACAGTCTATGTTGCAAATGTACAGGAAGACAATAATCACATGAAAATAGTTTATATTACATTTAATTCGGATTTTACGTGCAGATATGTTCTATTCTATTTGGGCGGTATTGATCACAAAATAATCTTTCCCTAACTTACATTCAGAAGGTATCTGTAATGTTAAATCTATTCGTGTATATGTATTTTTTGAAGATGACAATTTGTTGAATGACCACTTGAACCCTCCATACAACGACTGTATCATTTCTTGAAAAAATGCATGCTTTGAGGATGTAGTAAATAGATATTTGTCTTTTGATGTGAATGGGACAATAAATGCAAATGCCATATTTACATTGGAAAACAATGCAAAACAATAAGGGTAATTATAATTGTTTGTTTTGCGTAATGATACCATAAGATATGGTGCATCTGTTATTATTTGGCTATTACCTATAGCCACTAATGGCAGTTTACAATGCTTTGTCGTAGAATTTATCCAGTTTATGGTTTTCTTGAAATCGGGCAAGTATCGTTCATTAATCACGCTAACAACGTACTTACATAAACACTTATACACGTTTTGAGGAATGTACTTTAAGGAACTCGCGTCTAACGGTATTTGTTCATTGAAGAATTCTTTCAATTTATCCGGAAGCTCTTGTTTTAGTTGTAATTTTATAGTTCTATCATTACCGTAGTTTTGGGCTGATTTTTCTAATGACAGTTTAAAATTTTTCCCCGAAGTTGTTCTAATACCATTTTTACCATGAATAGAATAGATGGTTAAAAGAGGAGAAAGCATATTTGCTATATCTGGCTCTATTGTTCTACTGAATCGTTCATTGCACTTATCACATTCTTCTCGACAGATAATGCTTTTGTTACCCAACGATTCACTAATAGCATGAGACGTGTGATTGAAAGATACGGCAGGAGTTTGGTTTCCACAAAATCTACAAATACGGTTAGATTTGTTGAACTCTCCTATATAATGTCTTCGCTTCGTATCACCATTGAAACTTTGTGTGTAATACAATGATGCAATTTGATACTTAGTATTATCCAAGTTGGAGGGAATGTTTACGCCATTTAATTTATCCACTTCTTGTTTCAAGGAATAAAGTAATATTGCATCATCAATTTTACTTGCTACAACAATAAATTTACTATTCTCGGGAATGTCCTCAAATACAGCTTTCATTGTCAAGCATTTTTTGTCACTCCTACTTACTTCATTAAATATTTTCAGGCGTGATTTAAACTCTTTATTGACAGTCTGAATTTTCAAAATTTCTTTTCTATCATTGGACTCAAACAGATTAGAGAAAAAATTATAATCTGTATGGGTCAATAGATTGATATATAATACCTGTTCTAATAAAAATACTATTGTAATTGTCATATCATGTATGGGTTTGAAATGAGTTTATATTATTCAGCAACCTTATCACCTTATGTACCTCCGAATACGCCTTCAAATCCTCCGGCGATTCTTTACAGAGTTGGCACAATTTTTCTGAGTTTGATATAGCTCGTTCCAAATCACCATTCTCTGTCAGGTATTTATAGAGTTTGGTGCGTATGAAATATCGTTTTGTCTTTTCATATCCCGGCATATATTTCTGCAATTCTGGAAGCAGTTGTTCGTAACTCTCATATCGCCGACAAACTACATTAGGCAAGAAATGTAGTAGAAACCAAAACTCCGTGCAGGGATTCGTTTCTACAAACATAATCTTTCCAGCATATTTCTTCTTGCTATACTCTTTCTTTGCTCGTTGGTACAGTTGCATTTCGGAAGGATATTGATACAGCCTGTCCATATCAAACAGGCATACAATATAATCATATTGCTTGTTCAAGTAAGATTTCACCAGTTTCAGTATATGATTGATGTCGCTGTGCTGCGGAAAATCCGGAGCGACCTTGAAAGGATAACGACACGCAATCCTCAGAGAATCGAAATAAAACCATTCTGTTTCTCCCTCGCCTATGATGGCGATACTTTTTGTTACTGTCCGCCCCATATCATTAGTCGTTTAGGTTGATATACTGGCTACCCAAGAACGGCAACTTTACCAATTTTCCCTGCTTGTAAGCATTGTATGGGGAAAGATTCTTATGCAGTCCCAAAGAAGACAGGCGTACTATTTTAGTTTCGCCAAGTTCGTCTTTGTCGGTAAACCATATCGTATCACGGCGGATGAAATCCTCGTTGAGAAGATTGATGTCGTGTGTGGTCAGGAGCATTTGGGATGTTCCGTTACTGTTTGCCAGAAAGACTTTCAGGAAATAAGCCAACAGTTCATAATGAATACTTGTCTCCATTTCATCAATGGGCACGAACCGATTGGTCTTTAACAGGAAATTCAGTATTACCGCCATTCCCAAGAACCTCATGGTGCCATTGGACTCGTATTCTTCCGACAAATCATATACTTTATTACCGGCGTTATGTTTGAAGGTCAGTTCTGTATTTGTAATTTTCCCCTTTCTAAGCATTTCAGCCTTTGCATCCTTATCAATAGGGGCATTCTGGATTAGTTGTTCCAATTCAGGTGTAATCAGCTCTTCCTCTTCGTTTAATACCACATCTTCTATATTGAAATCGGACGCTTTCAGAAAATTTAAAATGAATTTCTTCAAATCTCCTGCCTCGTCTTTATCCAATCGTGATTTGACATATCCCGAAAGCAGCATACCGGGAGCCAATACATCTTTTACCTGCTTGGCAAAATAATCATACACATCATTCAGTCTTGTCCGTTCTACGTTGCTTTTGCCAAATGCGGCAAGCACACTGCAATTATTGATTGTGTTGCCGGAAATCACATCCTGGCTTTTCTTCGTCATTTTCAGATTTACGCCAAAGTCAATGGTCGTGGAATCTGTTGCGGCATCATAACTTCGGTTGTACAGCTTGGTCGGGCGAATGGAATCATAAACAATCAATGTCTCGGAATAGATATGCTTTGCGTCCAATTCAAAACTAAGGATGTACTTCGACTGGTTGATATAGAACACCATTGACATCTTTGTCTTCTCGTTCCTTGAGGTGTCATCCAACATGAAAGGGACAACTCCGGTTTTCTCAGTCCTGTCTTTAGGCATTCTCAAAACCAGTATCTTGAAGAATTCAATGGCATTTAATATATTCGTTTTACCGGAAGCGTTAGCACCATAGATGATGCCCACTTTCAGCAATCTTACACCGTCCTTAACTTCATACGAGTACTCATCAGACATAAAAGTATCTGCCGATGGTTCAAAACTGATTTTCAGAACCGACTTAATGGAGAAAAAATTCTCAATGCTGAACTCTGCTATCATAATCGTTGATTTATCTATTGTATGGTGCAAAGATACAAATAAAATCTCATACAACAAATTATAGATACGATTATTGTAGAAAAACTACGCAATGCAAATATAAAATCAGCGAATATCTATTTGTTGTAGCTATAAATTAACCGTCTGATTATCTCCGGAAGGTGTTGACTGATTTGAGGACGGTAAACGAATGTGGATTATGCAGCCAAAGAAGTTAATTGTCCTATGCCATTTGCGCCATCTCTTGATTCTATTTACGATGGCTAAATAGTGATGCTAAAATGGTACTAAATTACAAAACTACTCTTTTATACACGCCATAAAATATAGTAAATCAGTTTATTATATAATTTTATATCTTGTATATCCACGATGCGTATTCGAAGATATGTATGACAGCGGAATTTCTAAGGTTTTCAATAATCGTACGAAATATTATAGCGATCCTAATTATTATTATTTGAAAAGGGTAGCGTTGAAAAAAAGTATAAGAGTTATGATCTGTTGTATCCGCAAGGCGGAGACTTTTTCTTTTCAGAAAGAATAATAGATGCCATGCAAAAAGAGAATATTGTCGGATATGATATTATTAAAGGCGGATGTTTTTATGAGGAAATTGTTTTTATATAAAAAGGAAACATGTATAAATGAGGCTAAGTGAACTATAATAAGCATAAAGAGTATAAATATAAAAGAGTGGGAGAGTATTAATCCTCCCACTCTTTTGTTTTACGGAAAGTTTGAATACTATATGGATTTCGCAAATCTTTCGTTTGGCAGTTTTTGTGTTTTTTGTTGAATAACTTTCTAATGTTATTTCTTTTCCGTCAAAACATTCAATATACCACGAAGAGATTCAGAATTTGTTTTACCGAGATTTGTTTCCACAATATTCAATACTGCGGAAAGTTGTTCCTTAGTAACTCCAAGATGCAGGCAAATAGAAGCATGACCTCTGAACATTGGCTCTACGCCTCCAACTCCGGCAAGAATAGATACTGTAGCGAGTTCGCGTTCTTTGTAGGTCAGCAAATCACGTTCAAAAATGTCTGCAAAGAGATGTTCTTTCAGAAAATGCTCTATGGTAGGAGCAAATTTCGCGTAGCCAGTTTTTGGAGCATCTGCCGATATTCCGGAAATTTCAGCAAGTATGTCGCGGCCACGTTCGTAACGACTTCTTTTATCATTGACAGGCGATGCTTCGCGACCCACAGAATCGTTTATGCCTTGGGTTTTCCGCTCCTCAATAACCTGCATGAATGTCTGAATAGCCCGCAAACTGCGTGGGAATCCACAGTATGCATAAGCATGAATCAAAACCTCTTTTACTTCATTGACTGTCATGCCCGCTTCCAAGGCTTGTACGAGTGCTTGCTTCAAATGTTCCAAATCACCTTTGCCTGTGTATGATGCCACTGCTACGATTGCTTGCTCGCTAGCCGTCAATACTTTATTGGCTTCTGCATATTGTTTCGCAGATTGTGCTGTAGCTTCTTTATATTGCTCATCACTAACGGGAGAAAGCCATGATGTCGCATTAGATTGTGGATTTGCGGTAATGGCTACGTGAGAAAACCAACTGTCAGGCGCAGCTCCATGCCAATGTTCCACGTTGGGTGCAATTTCTACGATATCGCCAGGAAACAGTCGGCGTGCAGGTTTTCCTTTTTCCTGATAATAGCCGATACCTGCCGTAGCTATCAAAATTTGTCCTGCTTTGTGCGAATGCCAACTATTGCGACATCCCGGCTCGAAAGTAACGTTAGCCATAGGTACATTGAGTTCTTTTTTTTCACTCAAGGGTGCCAACCATATACTTCCCGTAAAGTTAGGATTGGGAGATATTTTCTTGTCGAGCGGATAAGGTTGCTTAAAGTCTTCTGCGGTCTGTGCAAAAGATGTTACAGAGAACAATGTAAAAAGCACAATGAAAAAGAAATTCTTGATTTTCATGTTCTGTTTTGTGTTTGATTAATCTCCCAAAGTTTTCGTAAAAGAGAGTGATGAAAGTTGCCATTTTCCGTTTTCCATTACATATACTTCTGTAACAATAAAAGGAAAGCGCACTGCATTGCCCCCTACAACGGAATTCAAGTGGATGCGGCTGTAAACAGTTGCCGTTCCTCCCGCAAATTTTACCTGAACATCGTGTATCTCGGCTTTCTTGTACCATATATTCCCTGTGCGAATGGTGTTAAGTTCTTCTTTTTTACCCCAATATCCGCCCATGTGAACGAATTGTGAGTTTTCGTGGAATAACTCTGCTAGTTTTTCTACATTCTTTTCCGACATCCAGTTCCATTTGTTGTTTGACAAGTCCACAATGGCTTGTTCTTCGGGTGTGAATTCTCTCTTGATTTCTTGTGCATTTGTTCCTACCGTGAATGTAAGTAACATCAATGCCGTAATGACCAATGTTTTTATGCTGCTTTGAATTATTAATATTACAATTGCAAAGATAAATGTACTGCAGATAAGTTCGGATATAAATAAATCGGTAAAAACAGCCAATTTTACCGATTTGTGCTATTTTGCTAAAGGATTCATTCTCGGTAGTCCGAAGGTTTTACTCCCAAATTCTGCTGCACGTAGCGACTGAAATAAGCAGGCGATGAAAAACCGAAAATATCCGATATTTGTACAAAGGATAAAGATTTGTTGCGAAGCAAACGGGTTATGTCAAGTATGGTATAACGATTAATCCAATAGTTGGCTGCGTAACCGCTTACTTTCTTCGATACTTCGGAAAGGTATTTTGATGTAACACACAGACAATCGGCGTAATATGTAGCCTCGCGATGCTCGCGATAAGTGCCATTTTCTAGCATATTCAAAAAGCGATTCATGATAGATGCGTTTTGCGTGGAAACATTACAGTCTCCGTAAATGCTGGCATGGAAATCGAAAAAATCAAGAATTGCAGTTTGCATGGCGTTAAGCAGAATCTCACGATAAAAACGGTGTTCTTTGTCATTAATTCTGAGTTCCAACATTGCAAAATCGCGACGGCATACGGTTTGTTGCTCCGGTGTGAGGTGCATTACCGGATTGAGAAAGAGAGCCAAAGAACCTTTTATTCCGTAATTGCTTTGTGGCGTGCAAAGCTCTATAAAGCCCGGTTTGGCATAGATTATTTTACAGCGGAAATCGTCAGAAAGCGTTATTTTCTCAATCAGCTTGCGTTTACGTACTATAGACAAATCACCGGCATGTAATTCGAAATCTTTTTCATTGAAACGATAGGTACATGACCCAGCCAAACAAAGCAAATGAGCCAAATAGTCTTCCTTGGAATCTGTTTTTATAATGCCGAGTCTGTCTGCAATTATTATATCTTGTTGATTATCCATGTGCTACACGCTTTGTCTTTCAACGGCAAATATAATAAATTATGGGGTAAAGTCTTTCTTTTTATAATTTATTAGCAGGTAAAAATGTAGCGATATATTCGCGAAAAAAACGTAAGGCTTATCGCAAAAAATACAAGGCACTTATTTTAAAATAAGTGCCTTGTATT
>OJAW01000142.1_pt1 | contig 56365 bp, 45 predicted proteins | sample 1589151 | NCBI WGS metagenome assembly OJAW01 (sample SAMN03283290) | human gut metagenome | biome: human-associated habitat; material: feces | host: Homo sapiens | place: Peru | collected 2012
GGATACCTTGTGAAAGGAGATGGTTCAATTGTAGTATTCAAGAAATAAAACAAAAAGAATTTGAAATAATAGAATTATTAAGTAAAGACTTTTCTATTAAATCATTATGCGAAATAATGAATGTATCAAGAAGTGGTTATTATAAATGGATAAAAAATAGAGACATCTTAAACAATTATGAAATAAATCGTAAAGATTTAGGTGAATTAATTAAAGATATACATAAAAGAAAACCAAGTTATGGATATCATAGAATAAATGCTATTATACGAAGAGAAAGTGGATGGGTTGTATCTGATAATCTAGTTCATAAGGTGTGCAAGTTATTAAATATAAAATCCAAGGCAAAACATTATAAATATAAGAAACCAGGAGAAGAATCCATTAAGTTTAATAATGTTATAAATGGAAATTGGAATACTAAAAGACCTTTTGAAAAAATAGTTTCTGATACAACAAGAATATGGTTTAAAAGAAAAGCTTACGATTGGACATTCTATTTAGACATATTTAACAATGAAATAGTTGGATACGATGTACGTGAATCAATGTTTGGAAATGGGAATATAAATCATAGAGAAGCTTTAAATAATATGTTAAATAATAAAATAAAAAGAGGTTATAAAGACTTTGATACAATTTTTCACACAGATCAAGGTACAGTATATTCCTCAATGTCATTTAACAATATAATCAAATCTTATAATATAACAAGATCAATGTCACGAGCTGGTACACCAACTGATAATCCGGTAATTGAATCAAAAAATGGATGGCTCAAAAAAGAAATGTATATTGATTTTGACATAAATAATTATAACACAGTTCAAGAATTTATTGATGATATTGTTTATGACAACAATTATTTAAGACCTAGTTATGCTTTAAACTATAAAACCCCAATTGAATATAAAACTCAATTAGGGTTTAAATAATAGTTTTTTACTGTCTACTTTTTATTGACAACTTCAAGATTATTCCCTAGTTTTTTCATTATTTTCTTACATACATCAAAGCTTTACCTTTCGAAGGCATATCCGAAGAATTGATTTTACTTAACATACTTTGTTTATTAAATGGAATATTTACTTTTTCAATATCAAATGTACCATCATTTTTTTCTTTTAAAACAACCGCATTTGCTAAATCATCTCTAAAAATCATTTTTATTGTATGAATAAATGTATTATCAACTTTATTTTCAAATTCAAAATGAACATGTCCTTGAAAAATATGATTAAAATCCGTTACCATTTTTCCAAATAATATTGGATTTTGTAATGACTTTTCAACTATCTTACTATAAAAAGAACTATATCCATATCTTTCAATTATTTTTTGCATATCTTCCTTAGCTTTAACTGAATTTGTATACAAAAATTGTCTTTTTATATCTTCATCAGTACTTTGCTGAAATATCCATGTATTATGATTAGTATAATCCCAACGTACATCATTTATAAAATGTGTAAGAGCAATATCTTGGCTGCCTAATAAAATCTCTCTTGAAACTGGATAAAATTTTAAATCATTTACTCTACTACCTATTTTATCTAATGTCCAATTACAATTATCCTCACGTTCTTTATCAAAATATGTAAATGATCTATAATCATTTAAGAAATAACTTTCACTATTTCCTTCGATACTTTTTACATTATATTTATCTAAAAGTTCTAATACTTCCAAAGGACTTGGTCCCACTGTAATATTATCTCCTAAAGAATAAATCTTTTCTATACCTCTTGTTTTAGCATAAGAAAGCACTGCAACTGCAGGTTCTAAAAAAGCATGAATATCAGAAATAATCATTATTTCTTTACCCGTATAAGTATCATTTTTATGATAATTTAAAGTTTTTAAAAGTTCATTATAAGTACTATCTAGTAGTTCATTTTTTTCTTTTTTAATTACTTCTTTAGTAAAATAATTTATTGGTTTTTCAATATGTTCATTATACTTTTGAGTTATAACAAAACTTAAATTATATTTTTTAGCGCACTTTATTTCTTCTTGAGAAGGAGTTTTACCCCCAATTAATGCAATTGCCACTGGTTTTAAACCATTTCTATATAGCAAAGTCTCTGAATTAGTTTCACTAACACTACTCGTTTCAAGGAGTCCTCTTTGCATACTAGGAATAACATTATTATAATAAGTATTTCTTGATAAATATGAATTTGTGGCCATATTATGAAGACCACTACATAAATAACTACCCTCAGGGATACTATCATATAAAAATATTTCTCCTTTTTCATCAAAATAATATTTTTGTCCTAAATAACTTATTGGACTTAAGGAAATATAATTACTTCGTCCATTACTTATACCATTAACTAAATCATCTATAGGTTCTTTATAACTTTTAACATGAGCATAAAGGGCATAGTTTACTTTACTAAAATCATAAGTTTTCACGCCATACTTATCTGTTAATTCTTTATTAATTAATCCATCAGCCCTTTGAATTTTAGTTAAATTATAATTAGCTTCCATTTCAAAAATCTTTCTAACCATTTGATATATCTTATCATAATTAGTATATATATCTTTAACCAAATTATCATTTTCATCAAGTATTTTATTTAAAATAAATTTAAGTATTTTTATATCAGAAATATAAGTTTTTTTAATTCTAACTATTTTTACTAGTTCATCAATATAACTACATAATTTTTCATTATCACTATTATTTACTCTTAAAGTTTCAAGACCAGTTATACCTCCGATATTATTAATAAGAATATCTATACTATCACCATTAAAAGTTGTTAAATGTATAAGTATTTGATTAAGTTTTACTAAACTATCTGTAGAATTTACATAACTACGCATACTTTTTAAATCATCTTTAATAGCTTCATCAAGCATTTGCAATGAGGTTATACTTGATAAACTATATTTTAATTTACCACTTACAAGTAAATAAATATTTTTAATATCGCAAGTACTTAACTTATCATATTGGATACTATTAAATAAATCTTTATAATTAAAATAATTAATTAACTCCTTACATAAATTTTCAACTTTTTCAGCATCGCTTGAACTACTAAAGAAATTTGTATCAATAAAGTTTTTAAATAACATAAATTTTTCCAATTCATTATTATCAAGGATAGTATTCATTATATATATTTCATTATTATTTTCAAGACCATATTGAATAAATATTTTTTTATCAAAGTTAATTTTATCTAAAAATGATTTTATAATATTATAATAATTAATTGCCTTTTCATAACCAAACGTAGTAGTAATATTTTTAACATTTTCTCTATCTTCATTATCAGGGAATAAAACTTCATAGACAATATCTTTAATAAAAGATTTTTCTTTTTCATTATAAATAATTTCTATTAAAGCATCATTATTAAGTTCTTTATATTTATTTAGAAAATCGTCATGAAATATTTGTAATATTAATTTAAACCCAATATCATGTATACTATTTATTTTTTGATTACCATAAAATGAAAATTTATTAAAATTAGTTTTTTCAATTACATTTTTAAAGTAATCCTTATTAGCTTTAATATAATTAATTATGTCTTTTTCTTGAATGTATAATCCTTTATTACAAAGTTCATTTAAATAGAATATTATTTGTTCTTCGGGTAATATATTTTTAAAAATATCTAAACATAAATTTTCATACGCTAATAAATAACTATGTTTATCCATTAATACTTCTATAGACATTTTACTATAATAATTCACAAGATTTTTATGATGAACACTTACTAAATAATTTAAAAGAGTATCACTATAACTTGACCTATCTAACATATTAACAACTTTATTAACACTCATCTTATTTAAAAATGATTTTATTTTTGATTTATCTAGTAATATTTCCATACCTTTTGAGGAAGCAAATAAAACTTTATAATCAGCATATCTTATATTACATATACTATTTAATATTTCAGCATAGTTCTTATTTACAAAATCATAAGCCATTAATTCGCTTTCTTTATAATACTCTAAGGCTTTTAATGCAAACTCTTTATCAATATATTTTTTAACATCATTTTTAGTAAGATTTTTTATTTTTAAAATATGAGAATATAGTACTTCATCTTTATAAACAAATAATGCATCCATCAAAAGCTTTTTAGTATTACCATTTTTTATTGCCTCATAATATTTATTTATGTTTTCAATAACAAACTCTTTATAAAGTTTCTCACCAAAAGATTTTTTATTATTAAAAAGTTCTAATACATTTTCCTTTTTAACTATGTTTTCATAAATAAAAAATCTTAACTTCTTACTTTTTATAATATTTAAAACATCAGCGATATCAAATCTATCTTTATTATTAACAATAAATATATGTTTTATTTCATCACTAATTTCATTAGTATTAAAAAAATTATCATACCACTCTGAAACTAAAGAAAATGAAACTCTGTATAAGGTTAAAAACTCTTTTTTATATTTTAACTGAAAGTCATTACTTAATATCATTTCCATAAATTTAGAAAATTCCATATCTTTAAAACTTTCATATACCTTCATATCAAAATTATTTCTACAAAATAATATACTATATATAAGAGTTAATACAGTAGGATGAACATTTGAATTTAAATATAATTTAAAAAGCTTTTCTGTACTCATTACAAGAAGTTTTAAATATATAAAAGGAATATATTTTAATTTAAAATTATCTTTATATATTTTCATAATAACCCCCATTTGCAGATAGTATTATAACAAAAATATTCTCTGTTTGTAAAGTAACAAGCATAAAAAATGATGTTTTAAATTATCTATGAGATAAAGTTACATGTAAAGATAAGTCTTTAGTAACTGAAGTGTTTTCCGCAATTGATTGGCTATTTACATAGCCATATCCTTCATAAGTAAGATTTATTCCTAAAAGTGTACATAAAGTTTTTACCTCAGTAATTGAATAGCCTGTTAAATTAGGCATTACAAAGTCTTCTTTATTAGTAAGTAAAAATACTTTATCACCTTTGACAACACTAATACCCTTTAAAGGATATTGATTTATAATATATTTTCCTGTTCCTAAAGTAATTACATTAACTCCTTTATTTGTAAGATTTTCCTTTACAGAGTTTGTTTCTTTAGAAATATAGTTTTCAAGTTTTATTATTTTGCCATCGGATTCATAAGCATTTTGAGTAATATTTGCATAACTTGCAATTTCATCAACTGCTTTAGTAACTGCTCTTGCAAATGTACCTTGAGTTGCTTCGATTTTTTTAACTGCGGCATAAACTATATATTTTGGTTTATCGCTTGGAAAGAAACCAGCAACTGAATAAATTTGGTCATATTCACCTTTTAAATAACCCTTTCCATTTGGATCAGGTATTTGTGCTGTACCGGTTTTCATTGACATAGTAACAGTTTTAGGTTGCCATACTTTCATAAGTCCATCATAGTTTGCACTATACATTAAACTTCTTAATTTCTGTGCAGTTTCACTTTTCATTTTTTGACCTAAAGATTCTACTTTACTTTCATATGTAGTTTTACCATCATAATCAACAATTTTATTTATAACATAAGGTTTAAGCATTACTCCATCATTTGTAAGCATAGTAAGTGCCTGAAGCATTTGAATTGGCGTAATAGTAACTCCACCTTGACCAAATGATGCTGTAGCAACTTCACTTTCGTATTTAAATTTAGTAGTTCCCGCAAGTTCACCAGATAAAGTTATACCAGTTTTTTGACCAAAACCAAATTTATTATAATAATTAAGTAATTTTTCTCTACCTAAATTTTTTGCAAGTATTGAGGCCGCAACATTTGATGAATACATAAATCCTGTATCAAAGGTAATTTCACCCCAACCAACTTTATTATAATCAGATATTACGACATCGGCTACTTCAATTGAACCAGATTTATAAGTATCTTGTCCGTTATAAATACCATCTTCCATTGCTGATGCCCAAGAAAATATTTTCATGGTGGAACCAGGTTCATAAGTATATGATACAAGAGGATTTAAATAATTTGTTAGTGTATTTAAATCATTAGGGTTAAATGTAGGATATGTACTTGATGCCACAATTGCACCAGTATGAGCATCCATTATCGTAAAAATAGCAAATTCAAAATTAGTTTTTTCTTTTAAATCATTGATAGCATTTTCAGTAATAAGTTCAATATTACTATCAATTGTTAAATATATATCACTACCTGACTGGGCTTTTGTTTCATAATAAGGTTTATTAGGAAGCATATAACCTTTCGCATCTCTTTGATAAGTAATAGAACCATTCTTACCACTTAATAAATCATCATAATAACTTTCAATGCCAAGTTCGCCTTGTATAGAACCATCATCGTGAGTTTTAGCATAACCTACTAAATAAGAGGCAAAACTACCCATTTTATAATATCTTTGAGTACTTTCAATAAAATCTATTCCTGGAAGTTCTAAATCGACTATCTTTTGTTTAACAATTTCAGTTAAATTTCTTCCTTTTTTACCAAATTCAACTTGATAAGCCTGTTTATTTAAATATTTAAGTATTTCAGCTTCATCCATTTCAAGTATTGGGGCAAGCGCTTTAGCAGTACCCTCTTTATCAACAACGTGTTGAGGATTATTTTCATCCACTGTCCTTGAAGGCTCTAAATAAGCAATTAAAGTATAAGAGTTTACGCTTATTGCAAGAGCATCTCCTGCATCATCATAAATTGTGCCTCTTTTAGCATAAAGGGTTTTTGTAACTGTATTTCTAGAGGCCGCAAACTTTTTTAGATTCATTCCATCTACATTTCCCGATAAAGAAACGTATAAAAGCCTTGCTATTGCAAGGCATAATAAAAGAGAAACTATTGGTAAAATAAATTTATTAGGTTTTACAGTTACTCTTTTTTTCATATTATTTTACTTGAAGTATACTAGAGTTATTATATGAAAGTCCATATTCTTTAGCAACATTAAAAATATTATCTATTGAGGCAAGCTCATCTATTTGCATAGAAAGACTTTCATTTTCCTCTTCTTGAGAAGAAATCTCTTTTTTAAGTTTTTCTACATCAATATTTGTTTTAGTAACTAAACTAGATGTATAAACATTAAGCATTGGAATAAGACATAATAAAAGAATAATTATGAAATACATAAATTTTTCACCCTTTAAAAGTCTAACTCTTTTTTGATTTTTCTTTCTCATCTTATATCCTTTCTACAATTCTAAGTTTTGCACTATGACTACGAGAATTCTCATTAATCTCTTCATCTGTAGGCAAAATTGGTTTTTTATTAATTATTTTTATTTTAGGTTTATATTCATCAGGTATATCTATCATTCCTTTTAAAATATCATCCACTTCACTATATTTTTTAAATATTTGTTTAACAAGTCTATCTTCCAAAGAATGAAAGGTTATTACACATATTCTTCCACCCTTACTTAGCATATCAATTGCATCTGGTAAAGCTTTTTCAATTACTGAAAGCTCATTATTTACCTCAATTCTAATTGCTTGAAAGATTTCTCTTTCTGGATGATTTTTATAAAAATATGAAGCACCAACAGCTTTTTGAATAACGTCTACGAGTTCAAATGTTGTAACAATTTCTTTGTTTTTTCTTTCTTTACATATTGCACTAGCAATTACTTTTGAATATTTTTCTTCAGCATATTTAAAGAAAATATCTGTAAGTTTTTCTAATGAATATGTATTTACAACATCTTTTGCAGTAAGACTATTTTGAGTGTCCATACGCATATCAAGTGGTGCATTTAATTTAAAAGAAAACCCCCTTTTTGCATCATCGATCTGAGGTGAAGAAAAACCTAAGTCAAATAGGAAACCATCCACTTTTAAAATATTTTCTTTTTCTAATGTTTCCTTTAAGTTTGCAAAGTTTTCCTTAAAAATAGTAAAGTTATCACCAATTGATGAAAGTGCTTCTTTAGAATACTTAACCGCATTTTCATCTTCATCGAAGGCAAATAGTTTTCCCTTTTTATTTTTTTCTAAGATAACCTTAGAATGTCCGGCATAGCCAAGTGTACAATCAACATATGTTCCACCATCTTTAATATTTAGTCCATCAATAGACTCTTTTAATAAAACACTATAATGCATCTTTTTCATCAAATAAATTCTCCGCTATATCCGCAAGTGATGAAGCATTGTCATCTAAATATGAATTAAATGCATCTTCATCCCAAATCTCAAGATGATCATTTACTCCAATAACTACGCATTTACCTTTTAAACCAGCATAGTTAATTAAAGGTTCACATATACTTACTCTACCACTCTTGTCTAAACCTATATCAGAGGCTCCTGAAAAGAAAAAACGTAAATAACCACGAGTATCTTTCTTGTTAAAAGGAAGAGTACTTAGTTTACTAACAAGTTTTTCCCACTCTTTATTTGAGTATACATATAAACATTTTTCAAGTCCTTTAGTAATTATAAAAGACTCTCCAAGTTCTAATCTATACTTAGTAGGAATAACTAAACGGTTTTTTTCATCTAAATTGTGATGAAATTGTCCTATTAGCATTTTTATTCCCCACTTTCTTCCACAGTGTGCCACTGTCTACCATTATAATACTATAAACACAAAAAAAAGTAAATATTTTCATTTACTTTTTTAATAAACCTAATCAAATTTTACACTTGTTTACAGATTAATTTTCTTCTTTTTCTACATTAAGTACTTCTTTTCCATTATATTTACCACATTTAGTACAAGCTCTATGAGGTCTTAAAGTACTTCCACAACTTGGACATTTAGTTAATGCTCCAACTTCTTTTTTAAGATGAGTTCTTCTCATTCTCTTTTTTGTTTTGCTTGTTCTTCTAAAAGGAACTGCCATATTTATTCACCACCTTCATTACTACTTAATACGCACCAATTATCTCCCTTTAATTTTTCAGCATCACACAAGGTATATCTAATTGGGACTTCCAATACAATATTTTGCCACAAAAACTCATTAATATCAAGTGCATTTTGATTTTTTTCTATAAAATCTGTAATTTCATCATCAATATTAATGTCATATGGGTAATCTAACTCTTCTAGTGAAACACTATCAAGTAACACCATTGTACCATAAATATGAATATTAATAAAGTATTCATCAATATCATTTCTTGTAATAAAACCAGAATAATTAACATCATCAAGTTTTTTAATTGGACTATTTTCAAGAAACTTTGCATCATATGATACTTTTCCAGAAATATCAATTTTATCTTTATAATTTAATGCACTTAAATCCAATTTCATTTTTATTTCCTTTCTAAAAAATTATATCATAAATCTTCAGATTATGAAACACTATCTTGATTTTTTATTTTCTATTTCATCTTTTAAAGTGTTAATCCATCTTATTAAAGGATCTGCTGTTTTAACATCATCAGGATTAAATATATATTTTGTAGGAAGAGGTTTTGTTTTAACTTCTTTCATAGGATTTTTTTCTATTTTTTCCTCAACCATTTTAATTTTTTCATTAACATTATGAAGACTTATCGCGAATCTGTGAATTTCTTCTTTACTTTCAGCATTTGCTAAAGATTTTAGTATTAAATTTCTAATTCCTATTAACTTATTTTTATATTCTTTTAAATTTTCCATAAACCCTCCGAGTTACATTATATAATACTTATTATGATTTATCTACTTAATTTTTTATAAGCAATATCTAATATCTTTTCTTTACGAATAGTAACTGACTTTTTTAGAAATTCTTTTCTTTCTAATGATAAATACATAGTATTATCTATAATATCATAAATTTTATTCATATCTATTCTTGGATATATTCTTAATAGTGCATCATTTAAATTAGGAATATCCTTTGCATAAAATTCACTATAAGTGATTTTTTTATTTTCATATGTATATACTGGGTAAATACTATATGCTACATTTTTAAATTCAGATTCGTTATTTAATAGATAATTTATTTTTTCATCAGTTAAAAGTGGATGTAACGCTGAGCCACAATCATATACTGGTGCAAATATAAGCGTTTCTCCATCATCAATTACACCAAAATTCGATAAATGTCTATCAGTATTTCCTATTAATGTGTCTACTACAAACATATTCCAAAAGTTTTCTATCATAAGTTTTTTATCAAAATCATAATTTAAATTATTAAATACTTCGTAAATATCTTCGATTTTAGTAGTAAATTTTTTATCAACGTCGGTAATACTATTTGCAAGCGATGAAAATTCAATTAATTTTTGTTTTTCATTTGTAAAATCTTTACAAGCAACTACTACTTTTTGTTTAACTTCTTTTTCCTGTTTTTCATTATATATTCCAAGTATCACCTTTTGTACTGGAATATTTACACTTTCAAATATTTTACAACCAATATATTCAGAAAAGACATTATTAATATATGATAAGGGCATATTTTTTTCTCTTATAGGGTCAGGAAATTTAAGTAAATAAACTTCCCCATTATAAATAATCTTTTTCTTTTTTTCACTGCCACCATATTCGCATACCTTTTCTATAGAATTTGTAAAGTCTACAGCATTCATATTACACCTCTCTTCTAACATTTATTATATAATACTTATTATAATTTATCTACTATAACTTTCTTCATAATCTTGAACATATTTACCATTATATGAAGAAATTGCTAGCATTTTTAACTGTTCTAAAGGTAAATTTAAGCTACTTGATAAACTATTTAGCATTTCTAAATAATCAGGCTTAAATTTAATACTTGTAAAATCAATTTTACCATAACCACATAATCTATTAAATTCATTATTTAAACTAAAACTAACTATTTTACCATTAAAACAATTAAAGTCTACATCAAAGTAATTAAGCATACCTAAAACATATAAATTACATAAAAGATATTTGCATCTTTGTCTATCTTCACTTTTAGAAAAATCTGGATATTCATTGAATATAATATGATATATTTCTACAATACTTTTTTCATATTCTGTTAAAGGTAAAATTCTCATATTATTAAGATTATTAATTGTACTAGTTTCATTTTTTACAATATTCAAAGCATTTTCTTTATCATATACTCTAAAGTTATAACCACCATCTTCACTATAACTTATTTCACTTACTTTCTCATCGTTTTTAGTTTTACCACTATAATAACTTACTAGTTCATTATTTTTTAAAGATACTAAATATTCAATATTATCACCATTTATAATTGAAATATTTATTGAACTTTCAGTACTTTTCTTAGTAAATATTTTAGCCATATAAATAAGTTTTTCAATATTATTTGTATAATGATTTAAAACATTATCTAAAACTTCACTAGCATTTTCTTTTATAGCATCACTTTCTATATCAATAGATATATATTTATTTCCCTCATATTCATACTTTTTTTCTAATCCCATTTCACAACCTACTCTCTACATATTAATAATATAAAAAAATGTCCAGTACTTCAATAGCACTTGACATAATTTTTACATTTTTATTATGTTTTAGTTGGCGTACCACAAAATAGATTATAATCTTCCTGATTAACTATAATATCTTCTGGATGTACATAGTCATTGGATTGTGCATTTTTTAAATTACATCTCACACGACCATCGACCCCATAAAAGGTGCCATCAATAATACGAAGTTCTAAATTATTATCATAATATTCACTATTAATCCATTCTTCCCAAGTCATTCCTTTTTTCGCATAATACGTAGTTCCATTAACGGAAAAGGGAATCAATGTCTCCTTACTTGTACATTCTTTCTTACTAACATATATAATACCAGTAAATGATTTGTTTGCTAGTTGTTCTTGACTTATATCTAAATTATAATATTTACCTGTAAATGTATAATCTTGTACTGTGGCTGTTGTTCCTGAATTTGTTATTGTGGCATTATCTACTAGTTTAACTTTTCTTTTATTATTTTCTGTTACCCAACCAGTAGTGGTATTATAATCAAAGTTTGTTTCTGTGCTAAAATTACTTGTTCCACTTGGGGCATTTACAGTCATTGTTATTTCTTTAGTTACTCCACTTGTTTTAGTATTTGGACTTACTCCATAGTAGTTACTTCCTGTATATTCATAATATATATCAAATGTACATGTAGTTTCTATTTCATCACTCCCACTTGTTAGTGATACAGTAAGTGCTGCAGTATTTTCAGCAGCAGCCACTGTATTATTTGAAGAAGTTGAACTCATATTTGCTGCAGGTACTTGTAAATTTAACTGCGCTCCGTTTGATATAAATGTTCCATTACCTGGACTAACTGAATTAATATTTACCGCTACATTATTATTTAAATTTACATTAAATGAACCAAAATATGCAAATGATGCTGTTATTACTATCAATAGTAATAACATACTAGCAAGAACTCCCATTATTTTTACATTATTATTTTTTATCATAATCTTCTCCAATTCTTATAAATAGGCACTTTTGTTTTTTTAATTATGTACAATTCGTATTACGTACCGTACTATTAAATAATAGCATTAATTTGGAAAAAAATCTAGTACCATATCCCATAAAATGAGCCTCAATATTTCCTAAATGTATATAATTAAAAAAAATACGAACAAGGTAAATACTGGATTTGTAAGGTTTTTAGATATTTTTTTAACTTATAAAAAAATTACTTTTTTGAGTAATTTACAAATTGAAAAATATATGGTATTATTAAATTGCTCGCAGGAGTAACATGTGTATAGGGATTTATTGGAAAGGAAACTACAATATGAAAAAGAAAGATAAAAAATTTATTGCTTGGTCATTATTAATATTAATGGTTGGTTCAGTAGTTGCAGGTCTTCTTGCATACTTAGCTAGTTAAAATAAATTTATAATATTAATAAATTTATCTTGAAAAAGAAAAACTATAAATAATGAAGATACTAGGAATGGTCCAAAAGGTACTTCATTATTTTTTTGTAGTTTTAATGAAGCTACTGAATAAGGAAGAGCTAAAAATGATGATAAGATTAAAGAAATTAATGATAATCTAAAACCTAATACAAGTCCAATAACAAATGATAATTTAATATCTCCCCCACCTAAACTTTCTCTTTTGAAAATTTTATCGCCAATAAATTTGATTAAATACATTACTAAAAACATACTTATTCCACTTATTATACTTAAAAGTGCTTCCTTATAGCCAAAATAAATAAATTTTAAAATAAATATTAAAATGCTAGAAATAACAAGTGGTGAATCTAAAATAATATAATATGAAAAATCAGATATAAAAATAATAATCATTAAACTAGTTAAAATTAGGTAGGCATATAAATTATAGCCTATTGGAATAAAATGATATCCTAAAGCAAATAATATACCTGTCATAATTTCAATAATTAAATTTATTGGGCTAATTTTTTCATGACAATATCTACACTTTCCCTTTAAAAAGGCATAAGAAAAAATAGGTATTAAATCATACCATTTTAATTCCTTTTTACATTTATCACATCTACTTCTTGATACAATAATGTCCTCATTAATTGGAAGTCTTTTTCCCACAACTAAGAAAAAAGATCCTAAACATGCTCCAATAATAAATGATAATACTTCCATAACTCCCACCTTATAAAATTTGATTATATGCACTAAACATAGGAACAATTACTGCAAGTAAAATGCCTCCAACTACAACAGCTAAGAAAACTATCATAATTGGTTCTATTAAACTTTTTAATGCATTAACAGTATTTTTATGCATTACTTGGTAATAATCACTAACTTTTTGCATCATATCTGCAAGTTGTCCAGTTGATTCACCAGTAACAATCATATAATATGCTACATCGGGAACTGCCCAATGGTCTTTAAAGGCATCTGATATTTTTTCTCCCATAACAATATTATCAATAGTTTTATACATAATTGCTTTATATATTTCATTATTAGTTATTTTACTAAGAATTCCCATACTTTCAGTAATAAATACATTGTTTCTTAATAGTGATGCAAATGTTTTAGCAAATATTGCAATTTCGTTAAAAATAATGACATCTTTCATAACTGGTAGTTTCATAGATATCTCTTGAATAAATACACGGTACATCTTCACCTTTTTATACATAATAATATTTAAAACTATCAAAGCTACTAAAATAAGTACCACTAATGCTAAATTATTACTTAAAAATGAACTCAAGTTAATTAAAAATAACGTAAATCCACTTATTGTAATTCCCATTTGCTCATAAATATTAGAAAATTGAGGAATCACATATACAATAATAAATGTTACAACTGCTACAGCAAAAATAGTTATTATTGCTGGATAAGTTAAAGCACTAACCATTTCTTTATGAGTATTATTAACCTCAGTATAATAATTTGCCATATCTTCAAGGGTTTCTTGAAGTGTTCCCGTAGCTTCAGCAGCCTTAATCATATTAATAAGAAGTGCAGGAAATAAACTTCCCTGTTTTTGTAAAGCATTAGAAAATGTTTCTCCGAGTTGAAGTTCATAACATATTGATTCAAATACTCTTTGTCTATTTTTATTTTTACTCATTTGGGTAGTAAGTATTTTCATACCTTCATTTAAAGTAATACCTGCTTTTAAATAAGTAGAAAGTTGAGTTAAAAAGAATATTAAATCTTTTTTAGACATTTCTCTTGATATAAATGAAGAATCCGCATTTAAGAAATTAATTAATTTACTTGTTTTAATATCATAAACTTCATATCCCTTATTAACTAAAAACGCATTAATATCTAGTTTTGAAAGACCTGACATAGTACCAGTAAATATTTGGCCATCGCCTTGAACATTTCTTACTGTAAACTGATAAACATTTGGATTTTTACTACGAGTGGCTCCACTTGTTCTTAAATCATTAGCAAGTTCAATTTTCATCTTTTCGTATTTTGCAAGCACTCTTTTACTATAATTATAAACTCTTGTCTTCTTTTTCTTTTTACCCTTAGTTTTTTGATATAAAAGTTCTTGTTCCTCTTTTGTTTCAACTTTTTCCGCTTTACCATTTACAGTTTTATCTAATTGCCATGCAAAATAATTAAATAGCATTACCCACATATCCCATAAGATAAACTTAATTCCAAGTAACGAATAAACTGGTATATATATAAATGAAGTAATAAAATCTAATATAATATTATTTTTTTTCTTTGCTTCTTCCATTACAATCTCCCTACTATAAAAAAAGTATACCATAATTTTATTTATTATTCTAGGGGTACAATTTAATAATTAAAAAAAGTATAAGTTTTTATTTACCTATACCCTAATTTGACAGTTTTTTATTTATAGCCTTCATAATCCTAGATAATTTCTAGTTTTTTTATGTTTTATCTCTTGCGTATGTTCTCGTATGTATGCTATAATCAACTTACAAGGTAGTGATGTTATGAGACTAAATATTAGAACAAAAAATGGTTATTCTTATTATTCCATTATTAAAGACTATACGAATATTAAAGGAAAAAGAACAACAAAAATATTTGAAAAATTAGGCAATAAAGAACAAGTCGAAGAAAGATTTGGCAAAAATGATACCATAAATAAGATTAAAGATTACATCGAAGAGTTAAAAAATGAAGATAAAGATGAATTATTGAAACGTGAATATAACCCAAACAAAAGAATTACTCCGGGCATTAAAAAACAATTCAATGTCGGATATATATTTCTAAAAAAATTATATGAAGAGTTGAAAATAAACGATATTTGTAATTCGATTCAAGATAAGTATCAATTTAAATTTGATTTGAATGAAATATTATCATATTTAGTTTTTGCTAGAATTATATATCCATCATCAAAATTAGAAACATTTAAGCAATGTCAAAATTTTATTGAACAACCAAAATTCAAGTTGCATGACGAATATAGAGCATTAAGCTATATTGCAAAAAATATTGATTATATACAAGAGCAAATATTTAATAATAGTAAGAAAGTCATTAATAGAAATTCAAAAGTTATTTATTATGATTGTACCAATTACTTTTTTGAAATAGATAATGATGATGACTTAAGAAAATATGGTATATCAAAAGAACACAAGCCTAATCCAATTGTAGGAATGGGACTATTTATGGATGGCGATGGTTTACCATTATCGTACAACATTTATCCGGGCAATATGAATGAACAAAAAACATTAATACCTGAAGAAAATAAAATAATAAATAAGTTTAAATTAAATAATACTAAATTAATACTTTGTACAGATGCAGGTTTAGCGTCAGATGAAATAAAAAAATATAATATTAAAAATGGTCGTGGATTTGTAATTACACAATCACTAAAAAAGTTAAAAGAAGAATATAAAAGTCAGATATTTGATAAGACTAATTGGAGAATATCAAACGATTTAAAACATATCTATAATTTGAATGATATTGAAAACAATGATGAACTTAAAGAAAAGTACTATGACACTTTATTTTATAAAATCATACAAACTGAAACAAAATCAGTTAAACAAGATCTTATTGTAACATTTAGTTTCAAATATCAAGAATACAATCGAAATGTTAGAAGTTCTCAAATAGATAGAGCTAAAAAAAGTATAGATACTAACAATGTTACAAGAAAAGGTAAAAATCAAAATGATTATAGAAGATTTATTGAAACGACAAGTGTAACAAATAACGGCGAAGTTGCCGAAAATACAGAATATACAATTAATGAATCATTAATTAATGAGGAAGCAAAATATGATGGCTATTATGCACTTACAACAAATCTTATTGGTGAAATAAATGATATATTAAAAATTACAAAAGGTCGTTGGGAAATTGAAGAATCATTTAGAATAATGAAATCAGATTTTCTTGCTAGACCAATAAATTTATCTAGAGAAGATAGAATTAAAGCACATTTTATGACCTGCTTCATATCATTACTTTTATATAGAATATTAGAGAGTAAATTAGAAAATAAATACACAACATCTCAAATTTTAAATACATTAAGAAAAATGACAATGTTAGAACAAAAAGGATTAGGCTTTGAACCAGAGTATGAAAGAACTAATCTAACTGATGATTTGCATAATATATTTAATTTTAATACAGATATGGAAATAGTAAATTATAAAAAAATGAAAAAAATTTTAAATACAAAATAGCAAATTAAAACATACGCAATTTTTTAATCATAAAAAAAGCTCTCACTTGCCCATGAATACTGGGCTGAGAGCTTTTTGCGTTAAAAAAACTGTCAAATTCAGGATTTTACCATAAAATGTATAATAATTGCAAGGGTAATTGTAAAAAAAAAAAAATACTGATATAATATATGTTGATAAGAAGGGTTTTATGAAAAAGAAAGTAAGTAATAATATGTATAAAAAAATAAAAAAATCGCTTATTGAATATATAATCTCAAATAGATTACCCTAGTTTGACAGTTTTTTATTTATAACCTTCATAATCCTAGGTAATTTCTAGTTTTTTTATGTTTTATCTCTTGCGTAGGTCTTCGTATGTGTGATATAATTAACTTACAAGGTAGTGATGTTATGAGATTAAATATTAGAACAAAAAATGGTTATTCTTATTATTCAATTATTAAAGACTATACAAATATTAAAGGGAAAAGGACAACAAAAATATTTGAAAAATTAGGAAATAAAGAACAAGTTGAAGAAAGATTTGGTAAAAATGATACCCTAAATAAGATTAAAGAATACATCGAAGAGTTAAAAAATGAAGATAAAAATGAATTATTGAAACGTGAATATAATCCGAATAAAAGGATTGCTCCAGGCGTAAAAAAACAATTCAATGTCGGATATTTATTTCTTAAAAAATTATACGAAGAGTTGAAAATAGACGATATTTGTAAATCAATTCAAGATAATTATCAATTTAAATTTGATTTGAATGAAATATTATCCTATTTAGTTTTTGCTAGAATTATATATCCATCATCAAAATTAGAAACATTTAAGCAATGTCAAAATTTTATTGAACAACCAAAATTCAAGTTGCATGACGAATATAGAGCATTAAGCTATATTGCAAAAAATATTGATTATATACAAGAGCAAATATTTAATAATAGTAAGAAAGTCATTAATAGAAATTCAAAAGTTATTTATTATGATTGTACCAATTACTTTTTTGAAATAGATAATGATGATGACTTAAGAAAATATGGTATATCAAAAGAACACAAGCCTAATCCAATTGTAGGAATGGGACTATTTATGGATGGCGATGGTTTACCATTATCGTACAACATTTATCCGGGCAATATGAATGAACAAAAAACATTAATACCTGAAGAAAATAAAATAATAAATAAGTTTAAATTAAATAATACTAAATTAATACTTTGTACAGATGCAGGTTTAGCGTCAGATGAAATAAAAAAATATAATATTAAAAATGGTCGTGGATTTGTAATTACACAATCACTAAAAAAGTTAAAAGAAGAATATAAAAGTCAGATATTTGATAAGACTAATTGGAGAATATCAAACGATTTAAAACATATCTATAATTTGAATGATATTGAAAACAATGATGAACTTAAAGAAAAGTACTATGACACTTTATTTTATAAAATCATACAAACTGAAACAAAATCAGTTAAACAAGATCTTATTGTAACATTTAGTTTCAAATATCAAGAATACAATCGAAATGTTAGAAGTTCTCAAATAGATAGAGCTAAAAAAAGTATAGATACTAACAATGTTACAAGAAAAGGTAAAAATCAAAATGATTATAGAAGATTTATTGAAACGACAAGTGTAACAAATAACGGCGAAGTTGCCGAAAATACAGAATATACAATTAATGAATCATTAATTAATGAGGAAGCAAAATATGATGGCTATTATGCACTTACAACAAATCTTATTGGTGAAATAAATGATATATTAAAAATTACAAAAGGTCGTTGGGAAATTGAAGAATCATTTAGAATAATGAAATCAGATTTTCTTGCTAGACCAATAAATTTATCTAGAGAAGATAGAATTAAAGCACATTTTATGACCTGCTTCATATCATTACTTTTATATAGAATATTAGAGAGTAAATTAGAAAATAAATACACAACATCTCAAATTTTAAATACATTAAGAAAAATGACAATGTTAGAACAAAAAGGATTAGGCTTTGAACCAGAGTATGAAAGAACTAATCTAACTGATGATTTGCATAATATATTTAATTTTAATACAGATATGGAAATAGTAAATTATAAAAAAATGAAAAAAATTTTAAATACAAAATAGCAAATTAAAACATACGCAATTTTTTAATCATAAAAAAAGCTCTCACTTGCCCATGAATACTGGGCTGAGAGCTTTTTGCGTTAAAAAAACTGTCAAATTCAGGATTTTACCATAAAATGTATAATAATTGCAAGGGTAATTGTAAAAAAAAAAAAATACTGATATAATATATGTTGATAAGAAGGGTTTTATGAAAAAGAAAGTAAGTAATAATATGTATAAAAAAATAAAAAAATCGCTTATTGAATATATAATCTCAAATAGATTATTTATGTCTTATGTGTTAATTTCTGTTATTAGCATGGTTTTAGTGAGAAAAAATACTGTGGGAATTTTTAAAAGTCCATTTCCTTTTTTAACTGATTTGGGCATTATTTTAGTAGTCGGAGCAATTGGTTATTTTATTAAACCACAAAAGCAATATAAATATTTCTTTATTTGGGTATGTATTTTTGCTCTTATAGGTCTAGTTAATTCCATTTATTATGTATTTTATACCTCATTTGCATCCTTTGGTGAACTTGCAACCCTTTCTCAAACAGAGACAGTAACAGGTTCAATATGGGAAAAATTTAGATGGAACTATTTAGTGTTTATATTACTTCCTTTGTTATTTCATTTAATTCATAAAAAATTATCTGATTCTAGTTATTATAATTTTTTAAACTGTGTTGAAAAGGGTAAAAAGATGGCCTTATCAACATTAATCGTGGGAATATTTTGTTTAAGTATTAGTTTTGCTTTTGCAAAGAAAAGTGATTTTTCACGTCTTAATAAACAATGGAATAGACTTTACATAGTTGAAAGATTTGGTGCAATTTTATATCAAGGTAATGATTTACTTCAGACATTAAGACCTAAAATAAGTAGTTTATTTGGTTATGAAGATGCATTAAGAGCATTTAATGAATATTTTGCTTCTGAAGAAAATCAAAAATATAAAGAAGATAATAAATATACTGGTATTGCAAATGGTTACAATCTAATTTTTGTTCATATGGAATCTATGGAAGATTTTGCAATGGATTTAACATTTAATGGTAAAGAAGTTACCCCTAACTTAAATAAGCTAGCAAAAGAGGGAATGTTTTTTTCTAATTTTTATCCTGAAGTTTCTACGGGTACATCATCAGATACAGAATTTACTCTTTTATCAAGTTTAATGCCTGCAGCATCAGGAACAGTATTTGTAAGTTATTATGATCGAAATTATAACACAATTGCGAAGATCCTTTCAAATAATAATTATTATACATTTAGTATGCATGGTAATTTATCATCCATGTGGAATAGAAATAAAGCACATCCATCACTTGGATATCAAGGTATGTATTTTGAAGAAAGTTTTCAATATACCCAAGATGATGTTATTAATTTAGGTATAAATGACAAATTATTCTTTAAACAAGCAATCCCAATTATAGAGGGTATTGAAAATGAACATCAAAATTATATGGGTACAATTATAACATTATCAAATCATTCACCATTTATATTCCAAGATAAATATGGAGAGTTTGATTTATCAGATACGTTTGTAAATGTAAACGGCGAAACTGTTACAACAAATTATTTATCTGGTACTGCTGTAGGAAATTATTTAACATCAGTACATTATGCAGATTCCGCTTTAGGAGATTTCCTAACATACATAAATGAATCTTCAGCATTTGACAATACAATATTTGTATTCTATGGTGATCATGATGCTAAACTTACAAGAAAAGAGCTAAATTATCTTTATAATTATAATAAAGAGGATGGTTCAGTTTATGAAGAAGGAAATGAGAATTATACTCAATATGATTCATTTAAACATGAACTTAATAAAAAAACGCCTTTAATAATGTGGACAAAAAATAGTAAATTAAAAAATACCTTAAAAGGAGAAGTTAAATACTATATGGGTATGATCGATGTTGCTCCAACAATATTAAATATGCTAGGCTATAAAAATGAATATGCATTGGGACATGATATATTTAATATAAAAAATAATAATGTAGTAGCATTTCCTAATGGTAATTTCTTAAGTAGTGTTATGTATTATAATAATTCAACCGGAGAGTATTATGTAATAAATGATAGTACAGTAATTGATGATAATTATGTTGATAAAACTAAAGAAAGTGTTGAAAAGATGCTTGAAGTATCTAATTCAATAATAGTGTATGACTTATTAAATAAAAAGGAGAGTAGTAATGACTAGGAGAAAAAAGCAAATAAAAAAATCGGCATTAATGATAATTATACTTACTATTTTAATTAGTATTGGCCTTTATTTTTTACTTTTTTCTAAAAGTACCGGAGGATTACTTGTAAGAAGTAAAGATAAAACCGCTAAGTTTGATTATACACTAGATAAAGATAATACAAATTTAATGAAAGAAAATTTTAAAGAACTTAAGGATATTCTTGCAAATGATAATATTAATTATGAAGATTATGCAAAAACTTTAGCTAAACTATTTATAATCGATTTATATACAATTGATAATAAAAAAAGTATGTATGATGTAGGTAGTCTTGAATATGTTTATGATAAAGAAAATTTTAAAATTAGATGTCAAAATACTTTATATAAAGGATTAAATGATAAAAGTACAAGAAAAAATAATGAATATCCTATTGTAGAAAGTATTAATATTGATAGTTTTGAAAATGGTGAATTTACTTACAATGATAATAAATATGAATCATATGAAATAACTTTATCTTGGGATTATAAAAAAGATTTAGGTTATGATAAAAAGGGAAAAGTAACAATAATTAAAATCGAAGATAAATTATATGTTGTTTCCTATGAAGGGGGCGAAAAATGAAACATTTAAAAAGAAAATTCAAAAGAAGTAAGCCCATAGCAAGAATTGTATATTTTTTAGTAATAACCATCTATATAATTAGTTATGCCTTCTTTGTAAAAAGCATTGTATCATTAACAGGTATTGAAACATTATTAAGATATATCCTTCTTATACTATTTGCCTTATATATAATTATGTATGCATTTATAAATTTCTTTAAATTATGTGTAAGAAAATATAAACATTTTATAATTACTTCGGTAATAAGTGTGATATTAATCATTATATTTATTTTTTCTTCGAGTATAATTGATTTACTACTTGGAAAAATATCTTCATTAACAAATTCAAATAACTCAAAATATACAACATATTTAGTTACTTTATCTAATGTAAAGTATGATAAAAATATGGTACTTGGTATGGTTAGTGATGAAGATGATTATGAAGGAAATGTTTTAGCAAAAAAATTAATTAAGAGAGAAAAAATTAAAAATGAAATAAAAGAATTTAAATCAGAACTTGATTTACTTTATGCATTATATGATAAAGAGGTTGGAGGAATATTTATAAGTGGTAGTTACATATCAAGATATAGTAATGAAGTTGATTTTACAAATATTGCAACAGATACAAAAAAAGTATTTGAGATAAGTGAAAAAAAGAAAATTAAAAATAATGATTATTCTTCGAATAAAAGTTTAAATGAACCATTTACTGCCCTTATTTTAGGAGTGGATTCTGAAACGGATGAACTTAATGATGATGCTGCCTTTAATGGGGATACAATTATTTTAGCAACATTTAATCCAAAAACTTTAAGCGCAACGCTATTTTCAATTCCAAGAGACACTTATGTTCCAATTGCTTGTAAAGGAAAAGCATATAATAAGATTAATTCCTCAGCGGCATATGGTACAAAATGTGTAACTGATACTATAGAAAATTTAACAGGTATAAATATTGATTATTATGTGAAAATTAATTTTAAGGGTGTTGTTGATTTAGTCGAAGCTTTAAAGGGAGTTACTGTTGACGTTGAAAAACCTGATTTTAATTTTAATCAAGGTGTTAACTGTAATGGTAAGGTATGTGAACAAAACTCTGATAGATTATGGGGAAGCCACACTGTATACATAGAACCGGGAGTACAAACTTTAAATGGTGAACAGGCACTTGCTTATTCAAGATGTCGTCATTTATATGCAATAAGTGATTTAGCAAGAAATAAACATCAACAAGATGTAATATTGGCAATTGCTAAAAAAATGTTAACTATAAGAAGCTATAATCAATTTGAAAAAGTATTAAATGCTGTTAGTAAAAATATATCTACGAATATGAGTCGTGATTCAATATTATCAGCTTATCAAATATTAAAGAAAATGGTTGGTAATATGCTTTCTGATGAAGACTTTATCAATATTCAAAAAACATATCTTGAGGTATATAACTTAAATGTTACATTGTCTTCGGGAAGAGTATCAAGTGCTCTTGGTTATTATGAAGATAGTTTAAAAGATATTGTTAAAACAATGAATATTAATTTAGGTAAAGAAAATAGTGAAGTTATTAAATCATTTAGCTATTCAATTAATGAAACTTATGAACCTTATATTGCTGGGAAGGGCATTACAACTGGTGCAACAAATTCAACTCTTGCAAGTTTTATTGGAAAAACAAGAGATGAAGCTCAAAATTATTGTGATAAAAATGATTTAAATTGCTCATTTTCATATGTAGATAGTCAAAGTGATAAGTATAATGCTAGTGTTGACACTGATTTAATTGGTAGTCAAAATCCACCTGCAGGAACACTTTTAAGAGGAGTATCCTCACCACATTTTTATATTAATGGAGAAGTCTTAAATGATTAGACTTCTTTTTTATATGAAAAAACCACACAATTTGTGTGATTTATAAAGTTAAATTATCAATTACAACCTCAGAGGGAGTATCATTTTGATTTTGAATTTTAATTATACTCATATCCTCAAGGTAACTAAATACATGTTTTAAATAGTCATTATCTCCGCCAAGGGTTTCAGAAATATGACTAGTAAAATCTTTACCATAATTATTTATTAAATTACATATTGCAGTAATACCCTTATTGTAAGATATTACTGTGGCTATTATTACTTCATCTTTTGTAATATTTCCATTTAAATAATACTTATTATATAAAGTCATATATTGATTATTTAGTATCATACATCCAATTTTAATTGCATATTCTGGATTCGCTAAACTAGAACTATCAATTCTTTCTTTATCTACATTACCAGTTTCATAATTATATGCGCTAATTTCATAACCATTCCATATTGATTCAATTTGCATAACTCCATTTGCCCCAATATTTGAATTATTGATTTCATTATAAGCATTTTCTTGAGTAAGAATAGCCATTACAAGTTTACTATCAAGTCCATATGTAGTAGCATATTTATTTACTAAATCTGTATAGTTTTCTTTAGCATAATTACTTTTTTCACTATTTGATCTATCTTCGTAATCAAAACTATAAACCGGCTTATCATCCTCATATAAATATTCTTCGTCAATTATTACATTATCAGTGTTAGCAATCACAGCATCTTGTGTAAGAGTTAAATCTTCATTAGTTTCCTTTATAGCCAAAGGAATATCTTCGGTAAGTTCATCTTTTTCAAAGGTATTTTCGTTGATAGGAATATCCTGTGATAGCTTTTCATTTTTTAAATTTGTTAAACTAACATTATTTTTTTCTTCATAATTAACTAAAAAATCAGGTTTGTATTTTTCAGTATCTATTTCAAATGTAATATTATTTGAGTTTTCTTTAGTTTTTTCACCAGATACTGCACTAACTTTATTTTTTTTCAAAACTACACCTGTAAGCATAGAAAGAAGTGAAGCACTTATTATAACTTTTTTTAAACAATTTTGTTTAGATTTATTAAGATTAGGTACTTTACTAATTAAAGTATTAATAACTTTTCTATCAGTTATAGTAAACTCATTAAAACCAGTTTTTTGAAATTTAACATTTTCAAAGGAATTTAAAATTCTATTAACTCTTATTAAATAACCTTCGAGTGATATAGACTTATTCCTAGTTTCTAAAAAAGCACTATTAAGGTTACCATTATCATCTAAAGTAATTACTATACATCTTGACATAATAAACTCCACATATCATCAACATATTTTCTTTTATCTTCGGGTATTTCTAATAAAACTATGTTTCCATCATTTATTTCATATTTATTTATTATAACATCTAAATTACCTTGATCTGTTAATGTGTTATCTGTGTATACAATATAATTATCATTATCAATATTAAATGTTTTTAATATTTCATATGTTTCTTTTTCATTTTTTTCATTTATTATTTCAAATTTATTATCCATTTTTATCCCTTATTTCTTTTTATTCTTACCATTTGTTTTTTTCTTTTTCTTTCTTTTAACAGTTTTCTTTTTAGTAGGCCCTTTTCCTTTATAACGATTATTTATATTTGGATTAGTTTTCTTTGGTTTATTTGTTGTATTACTCTTCTTTTTAGGAGTATTTTCTTTTGATTTAACATTAGTATTGTTTTTATCTTTTGCATTTTTACTATTATCTTTATTCTTAACTTCTTTAACTTTATCTTTAGTTTCTTTAATAACTTTGTTTTCTTTTTTAACTGTATCTTTCTTAACAGAAGCCTCTTTAGTTTCTTCTTTTGCATTAGAAACTTCTTTAGTTTCAATATTTTCTTTAGCAATTTCTTTTTCTCTATCAGTAACCATTTTTTCAAGTTTTAATTTATCTCGTTGTTCTTTTTGATACCACAAAATTAAACCTATTGTTATTAAAACAATAAGATAAAGTGAAATTAAAACAATAAAAACAATATCAATTGGATCAAAAACTCTATTCATATCTCATCACTAATTAAATTATATTATATTTTACTAAAAAGATAAAGCTATTTTTGATGACAAAATGTAAAAAATATGCTAAAATATTTAATGTATTTAGGAATTTATATTCGTAAATACATTTAAACAGCAATGTTTATTAAAGTTGGAGTACCCGAGCCATAGTGGGAATTAAAAAAGTTGGAGTACCCAAGCCATAGTGGGGATTAAAAAAGTTGGAGTACCTGAGGCCTTAGTGGGAATCAAAAAAGTGACTAGGAATTACCTAGTTTTATTTTGTAAATAAACTTTTATTTATTAGTAAGTTTTTCTTTTAATTATGGCGAAAATGGTATAAAATATGTGTAGGTGAGAAAAGTTATGTTTAAGATAAATAATTTAAGTGTTTCAGTTAATGATAAAAATATATTAAATGATTTAAATGTTGAACTGCCTGATGGACAAATTCATGTTATTATGGGTAAAAACGGAATAGGAAAATCTACTTTATGTAAGGTAATTATGAATTATCCTGGTTATACTAAAAAAGGTAATATTGTTTTTAATAATAAAGATTTACTTAAGATGAGTACCTATGAAATTGCTAAGGAAGGAGTAATGCTAATTAGTCAAAATCCTGCGTCAATCGAAGGAGTAAGTAATGCAGAAGCCCTTAGAACTGCTTTAAAAGAAAGAAACGAAGGAACTTTAGATATCTTTAAATTTAATAAAGAGATGGAAGAAATTTGTGATAAACTTGCTTTAGATAGAAGTTTTATTCATAAAGATATAAATGTTGGAGCATCAGGTGGAGAAAGAAAAAAAATTGAACTTCTTCATATGGGTATTTTAAAACCTAAATTTATTATTTTAGATGAAATAGATTCAGGACTTGATGTTGATGCTTTAAAAGTTGTTTCTAATTTTATTAATGAATATTATAAAACATTTAAGCCTACAATATTAATTATAACTCACCATACAAATATTATTAAATATATTAAGCCTAACTATGTACATATTTTAGATAATGGTAAAATTGTTAAAACTGGAGATTATCATTTAGCGGAAAATATTGAAAATATCGGTTTTAATGAGGCATTTACTATAAGTGAAGAAGGAAAAGATGAATAATATATTAATGGATAATGTTATAAATATTATTAATGAAAGTAAAAGCCTTGTTTTAGAGGTGAAAAATAATTTAATAATTAATATATTTAATGAAAATGATATTAAAATGGATATAAATATTATTCAGCATAATAACTCAATTTTAAAAATTAACTATTTAAGTATTAATAAAGAAGATAGTAATGTTTTAATAAATGTTTTAATAAAGGGAAATAATAATAAGTGTGATATAAATTATCATGTTATATCAGAAAATGGTTATAGTAAGTCAAAGGTAAGTGTAAAAGCAAATAAAAATACTTTTGGAAATGTTATAACAGAAAATTTAAAAGGTTTAAAAGAGGGTGGAAATATCTTAATTGAACCAATTCTTGAAATTGATACTAATGAAGTTGAGGCATCGCATTTTGTAACTATTGGAACTTATGATGAAGAGAGTTTACTTTATTTAAATTCCCTTGGTATTAAAGAAAATGATGCTAAAAAACTATTAAAAAAGAGTTTTGTGTTAAGTATATTTGATGATAATTTTAAAAAGGAGGTTAACTATGAATAGAGAAGATTTTCCAATTTTAAAAAATGATATTATATATTTTGATAATGGTGCAACTACTTTGAAACCTAAATGTGTAATTGATAAAATAACGGATTATTATGAAAATTATAGTGCTAATGCTCATCGAGGTGATTATGATATATCATTTAAAGTTGATATGGAATATGAAAAATCTCGTGATTTAGTAAAGAATTTTATAAATGCTAAATATAATGAAGAAATTATTTTTACATCAGGAACAACAGAAAGTTTAAATATGATTGCTTCAGGTTTTTTTGCTCCCTTAATCGAGGAAGGTGATGAAATATTAATTACTACTTCAGAACATGCCTCAAATGTACTACCTTGGTTTAGACTTGAAAATGAAAAGGGTGCAGTAGTAAAATTAATTGATTTAGATGATAGTTTTCATGTTACTTTAGATAATGTAAAAAAAGCTGTTACACCAAGAACTAAAATTATTTCACTTGCTATGGTTACTAATGTAATTGGTGATGTAAGACCAATTAAAGAAATATGTTCCTTTGCTCATGAATTAGGTATTTTTGTAGTGGTTGATGGTGCTCAAAGCGTTCCCCACATGAAAGTAGATGTTTCCTATCTTGATTGTGATTTTTTAGCTTTTTCAGCTCATAAAATGTTAGGGCCAACTGGAGTGGGAGTGCTTTACGGTAAAAAAGAACTTTTAGAGAATTTAAATCCTATTAATTTAGGTGGTGGTATGAATGAATCATTTGATAATCCAAAAGAAATATATTTAAAAGATTTACCTTATCGTTTAGAGGCTGGAACACCAAATATTGCTGGAGTAATTGGTTTTGGAGAAGCTATAAAATATTTAAATAATATAGGTATGGACAAAATTCATGAAAGAGAAATGAAATTAAAAGATTATTTAATAGATAAAATGATAAAAATACCTTTTATTGATATTGTTAATGTTGAATGTGATAGTGCAATTATTTCCTTTAATGTTGATGGTATATTTGCTCAAGATGTAGCATTTTATTTAAATAAATATAATATATGTGTAAGAGCGGGTAATCACTGTGCTAAAATACTTAAAAATGCTACAAAAGTTAATAATACAATTAGAGTTAGTTTATATTTTTATAATACAGAAAAAGAAATAGATGAATTTATTGAACTTATTTCTAAAAAAGATAAAATCTTAAAGGAGATGTTTTAATGGATGCAGAACTTAAAAGAGAAATAATTATGGAACATTACCAAAACCCACTTAATAAAGATAAGGTTATTGGTGAAGGATATGAAAAAGTAAATACCTCTAATCAGTCATGTATTGATAATATAGATCTATATATTTTAATAAAGGATAATATAATTAAAGATATTTGTTTTACTGGAGAGGCTTGTGCTATAAGCATTTCCTCAACATCAATAATGATAAAAAACTTAATAGGTAAGACAGTAAATGAAGCAAAAGAATATATTAATAACTTTTTAAATATGGTAAATGAAAAAGAATATAACAAAGATTTATTAAATGAAGGATTAGTTTATGAAGATATTTATAAACAATCTTCGAGAAAAACTTGCGCTTCGCTTCCATATCGTGGTATAGTAGAGGTACTAGATAAATATTAAGAATAAAAAGATTGACTATTCTTGTGATAAGATAAGGATAGGGTATGGAAAATAATTTACAAATTGGAGTTGTTCTTAAGAAAAAAGATAATATTTATACTCCAGAAAAAACAATTTATGGTTATTTTAAAGAAGAAGAAAAAAAGTTTGTTGATGAAGATAACACTCAATATGACATTATTTCTTCGAAAAAAGATAATGCAGTTGCATTTGTTTTTGATGTTGAAGTTTTGTTAAAACTTTATAATACCGATAAAGAAAATTTACCAATTATATTTTTTAAAGATATAAGTAATTATTTAATCGTAGAAAATGAAGATGATATAAAATACATTTTTAAAGGTGAAGCACCAGAAATATTAGAACCTAATGAATTTGCTAATCATTTTGTATCTTTAGTTAATGGTAAAAATGCTGAATACTTTAATTTAGATACTAGTAAAGAGTTATGTATGGGTTTATATAACAAAGTATTTATGCAACCTGAGGCTATTAAAAAGCTTGTTGTTGGTATATCTACTCATTATTTAGATACCGAAGGTATTAAAAAAAGTAATATTATTATTGATGGTAAAAAAGGTTCAATTCAAAACGATATAGTTTCTGTTTTAAAGGATACTTTACCAGCAAAAGTTTATTATGAAGATTTAAGTAATGAAAATTTTTCTTTTGATGCACTATTTATGAGCCTTGCAAATACAGGAAGTGAGTTAAATTCAACATTAATTTTAGATAATGCAGAAAGTTTATTATTTAATCCAAATAGTTATGTTTCCTCTTCGAGTGAAAATACTTTAAGAGATTTAATGATGGGAATTGATTATAAAATAATAACTGAAAGAGGAATAATTAATTATCCTACGAAAGATATGTTAATAATAATTATGGGTGACTTTTCAAGAAAACCTAAATGTGGTTATTCATCATATTTCGAAGGTGTTCCTGAAAAACTTTCTAGTTTAACAAACTATAACATTAAATTAAGACCAATGAATAGAGATATGATATTATTAAAATTATGTCATCCAGAAAATGGATTAATTCCATATTATATTAACTTTTTTGCAGAACATGGTATTAGTCTTGAAGTAAGTAATTCATTTATCGAAGAAATTTGTAAAATTGCTTTAGAAAATGAACATATTAATTTAGATAAACTAGTCTCAACAGTTTTCGAAGAGGCTATATTCGAAATACTTACAAGTGATGAACAATTTACTAATTTATCAGTTAACAAAAGAGTTTTAAAAAATAATAAAAATTATTATTTAAGATAATGTGCTGTTATGTACATTATTTTTTTATTTATTGACTAGAAGTAAAAAAAATGCTATATTAAGTATGTAAGGAAACTTCCTTACATATAATAAAAAAGGAAGCAATCGTTTTTGTAAGGGCGAGCGCTGCCATAAATTGTCGAACGCTTATGTTATATTACTATAACATAGGCGCGTTTTTATTTAAATATGAGAAATAGCACTGCAGCACTTAGTACTACAAATGAAACACTCATAAAAAATATTATCATAATTATGAAAAAATCTTTTAAATCTCTTCGCATTATAACCACCTCCTTGTTATTTTTTAACTTGAAAGTGGCAGCGCCCGCCTAACGGTTACTTCCAATTATAATGATAACAAGAAGTTAATAAACTGTCAATTAACTTTACATTAATTTGACATATGATAATTTTTTTGAAATATTGACTAAGGTTAAAAATAATGCTATATTAAGTATGTAAGGAAACTTCCTTACATATAATAAAAAAGGAAGCTACTCGTAAATTCGCATTGCGAGCGCTGCCACATAATTGAGTAGACACTTTAATCTGTATACAAGTATAGATTTAGGCGTGTTTTTTATTTTAATATGGGAACGCTTATGTTACATCACTGTAACATGGGTGCTTTTTTATTTAAGTTTAAGAAATAACACTGTAGCACTATTTATTACGTAAAATTTTTAGTTGAAATTAGAAAAATCTAATGTTATAATAACTTTGTAAAAACGTTATGCAAGAGGAGTAGTTTAATTATTTTATTAGAGAGGAAAAGTAGTGTGCTGAAAGCTTTTCTTAAACCCTGATTAAATGAAGTAGCTTGCTAGTTGCTTACCTAAGTAAATAGGGTAGGCTGTGAGTCCGCATTAAGGATAATAAGATAAATATAAAGGTGGTACCGTGCTATATGCACCCTTTTGGTAACCATCTTTTTTTTGGAGGTAAAAATGGAAACAAAATATGATTTTAATTTAGTTGAGAAAGGAAAGTATGAGTTTTGGCTTAATAATAAAACTTTTTTAGCGGGTAATGATAAAAGTAAAAGACCTTTTGCTATTGTTATTCCCCCACCAAATGTAACAGGTAATTTACATATAGGTCATGCTTGGGATACAACACTTCAGGATATCATAATAAGATATAAAAAACTTTGTGGTTTTGATGCGTTATGGGTTCCTGGTATGGATCATGCTGGTATAGCAACTCAAGCAAAAGTTGATGAAAAATTATCTAAAATGGGAATTAATCCAAGAACTCTTTCAAGAGAGGATTGGTTAAAATATGCTTGGGATTGGAAAGAGGAATATGCAAATAATATTCATAAACAATGGGCTAAACTTGGACTAGCATTAGATTATTCTCGTGAAAGATTTACTTTAGATGAGGGACTTTCAAAAGCTGTAAGAAAAGTTTTTGTTGACCTTTATAACAAAGGACTTATTTACCGTGGTTATCGTATAATTAACTGGGATCCAAAAGCACAAACAGCACTTTCTAATGAAGAAGTAATATATAAAGATGTAAAAGGATATTTCTATCATTTAAAATATATAATCGAAGGAACAGATAAATATTTGGATGTTGCTACAACAAGACCGGAAACATTATTTGGTGATACTGCTGTTGCGGTTAATCCTAGTGATGAAAGATATAAAGATTTAATTGGTAAAAATGTAGTACTTCCGATAGTGGGAAGATTAATTCCAATTATTGGTGATGAGCATGCAGATCCAGAGTTTGGAACAGGCTGTGTTAAAATAACTCCAGCACATGACCCAAATGATTACGAAGTTGGTAAAAGACATAATCTAAAAGAAATTATTTGTATAAATCCTAATGCTACGATGAATGAAAATGCGGGTATTTATCAAGGACTTTCTAGAGAGGAAGCAAGAGAAAAACTTGTTAGTGATTTAGAAAAAAATGGTTTACTTCTTTCTAAAGAGGAAATAACTCATAATGTAGGACATTCAGAAAGAACTGGAGTTATGATTGAACCTTATTTATCTTCACAATGGTTTGTAAAAATGCGTCCTTTGGCAGATAGGGTACTTGAAAATCAAAAAAATAAAGATACAAAAGTAAATTTTGTTCCAAAAAGATATGAAAAAACAATGAATCACTGGATGGAAATAACTTATGATTGGTGTATATCTCGTCAACTATGGTGGGGACATAGAATTCCTGCATGGTATAAAGGTGATGAAATATATGTTGGCGAAAATGCTCCGACTGGAGAAGGTTGGGTTCAAGATCCGGATGTACTAGATACATGGTTTTCTTCAGCACTATGGCCTTTTTCAACATTAGGTTGGCCTAATAAAACTGATGATTTAGATAGATATTTTCCTAATGATGTTTTGGTAACAGGCTATGATATTATACCATTTTGGGTTAACAGAATGACTTTTCAATCACTTGAATTTATGAATGAAAGACCATTTAAAGATTGCCTTATTCATGGACTAATTCGTGATAAACAAGGTAGAAAAATGAGTAAAAGTCTTGGTAATGGTGTAAATCCAATTGATGTAATTGATAAATATGGCTGTGATTCATTAAGATTATTCTTAACAACAAATTCAGCTCCAGGAATGGACCTTAGATATGATGAAGAAAAAGTTGCATCCTCTTGGAACTTTATTAATAAACTATGGAATGCCTCAAGGTATGTAATAATGAATACTAATAATTTAAATGATAATAATTATAAAGAATATAATAATTATGATAAATGGATTTTAACAAAATATAATAATGTTATTAAACAAGTAACAAAATATATGGATAAATACGAATTTCATAATGCATTTAACACTCTATATTCATTTATTTGGGATGATTATTGTTCATCATATATAGAAATATCTAAAATATATTTAAATGATACTTCAAAAAGTGTACTTCTTAATATATTAACAGGTATAATAAAAATGCTTCATCCATTTATACCTTTTGTTACCGAAGAAATATATCAAAACTTACCATTTAAAGAAAGTAAATCAATAATGGAAAGTAGTTATCCAGTATATAATAAAAAAGAAGTTTATGATATTTTAGAAACTACTGAAATATTAAATGATATAACATCTCTTCGTAATTTTAAAGCAGAAAATAATATTATAAATAGTGATGCAGTTAAAATAGAGTATTTATTTGATGAAAAATTATATGATGGTTTAATTAAATTTAAAAATAAAGTAGATAATATTGAGGACTCTATTAAATATGAATCAAAATATGCTATATTATATTTTGAGGTTAAAAATAAAGTTTCCGAGGAAGATATTCAAAAAGAAATCGAAGAATTAGAAAAATCAATTAATAAAAGAAAAAATCTTCTTTCAAATGAAAACTTTGTAAAAAGAGCTCCTGAAAATATAGTGGCAAATGAAAAACAAAAGCTTATCGAGGAAGAAGAAAAACTTTCTAAATTAAAAAACTGATATTTAGTCAGTTTTTTTATTGTATACATTATTCATACATACTCTTTTATAATTTAAAGAAGGGTGTATATATAAATTTTGTGTTATATTTGCACTTGAATGTCCAAGAACTTCAGAAAGAGCTTTAGTACTCATACATGCTTCATCAGCATTTGTAGCAAAAGTATGTCTTGTTGTATGAAATTTTTTATTATTTATTCCCCAATATTTTAAAAATCTTTTATAATGATTTGTATAACATCTTGGTTCCATTGCTACATGTGAATTTGTTAGAAAATAATTACCAGTATTCATATTTATTACATAAAATTTTACATATTTTTTTAATATATCTGGTATAGGAATAGTTCTAAGTGATGTCTTACTTTTAGGATTAGTTATTATTAACTTTGTTTTATAATTACGTGACTTATTAACATTTTTAATTCTAAGTATTGTATGATTAACTGTAATTGTATAATTATCTAAATCAAAACTTTCTTTTTTTAAAGCACATAATTCTCCGATTCTTAGACCCATATATAAACATAATATTATTCCAAAATCACATCTATTATTATATGTTAATGCTCTTTTTTTAATTATTTTTATTTCCTCTTTAGTAAATACCACTATTTCTTTTTGCATTTTGGGAGGAACATTAAAGTCAATTACTATTTTATGATATTTTAATATTTGTTTTATTATTATTGCTATATCATGAATACTATTTATTGATAAATCTGTACTATTTTTAAGTTCTTCCAAATAATTATTTATAAAATCTTTATTTAATTTTTTTATTTTAATGTATCCTATTTGAGATCTTATCCTAGTTTCTACAATATATAAATATGTTGTATAAGTTGATTCTTTTACTTTATTTTTTTTAAATTCTAACCATTTATCAATTTTATAATTAAAACTTTGTAAATATTCTTTATTTTTTCTAACTGGTATTTTATATATATTAAAATTTAAATCATATTTCCGAGAATATTTTAATTTTTTTTTAACTTCTTTTTTTGAATTACCAATTATATATCCATATATTATATCATTATTAATAATATCTTTTATATATTTTGCTTCAAAAGTACCATCCTTCCTTTTAATAATGTTATTGTCTTTACGACTCATAAATAAATCACCTCTATTATAATTTTATCATTATAAAAGTGTGAAAAAAACACGATTAATTCATAATCGTGTTTGGTATTGTTGTAGAAAATAATTCTAAAATTAACTTTTTAAATTCCTCATTTAGATTCATTTTATCGTTATAAGAAAGATTATCTTTATCAATATAATTTGTTTTATCAAATAAGTTAAATGTAGAGTTTTCTTTTATTTCAAATTTTCCTGAAACTTTATAATTTTTTGAGATAAAATCATATTCATATGTATTTTTGTTTGTTTTATTAATATTAATTTTTACATTGTTATAAGTTATATTTATATTACCATTTTCTAATAAAATAATATTTATATTTTTGTTATTTTTAATAATATCTATATTTATTTTAGAGTTTGTAAATTCATTTATTTTTATTTCATAGCCTTTAACTTTAATAGTATTATTTGAATATGTTACATTATATTTTTTTTCATTATGATTTAAATTAAATTCAAATGTATTATTTTTATAAGTAAATAGATTATCACCTTCATGGTAAACTTCAATTTCTTTAATATTTTTACCAAGTAAATCTGTGTATATATTAACTCCTATATTACCATCATATTCTTTAATTAAATTCTTTGTTAATTTATTTAAATAATCTTTTGCATTGTCTATATTATATCCATTTGGATAGTTATTTTTCTTTTGTAATATTTTAAATAATATTTCCATAAATTTTTCATCATTTTGAATGTTATTATTTATACTAGATAACATATTATCAAAAGTAACATTTTGAAGTAAAAATGTAACTTTTTTCTTAAAAATATATTTATTATTTTCTTTACTTATATCAAATATTATATCAAAATCATCTGTATTAAAACTATTAAATAAGTATGTTTTAAATGAATTAATTAAGTAGTAATAATCATTTAATGGTATATAATCTTTATGTTCAAATAAATTTTTATTATCTATTTTAATAGGGTAGTTATTAACTTTTTTAAGTAGTAAATATGAACCCTTATTTTCATAATTATATATTAAATTGTTAAGCTCGTTATTATTTTTATATATTGTTTGTGCATAAGCCATTTTTTCATTTTCATAATCTAAATCACATTCAAAGTTATATAAATAATCAGTATTATTATGATTTAAATTCATATTTCCAATAAAACTAATTGGTTTATCTATTTTAAAGTCTAAATAATTATTTGCTTTATTATATATAATATCAAGGTAATTATATCCTTTACTTATAACAGATTTATATACTTCTTCACCATTTTTATTAAATATAAATAGGTAGTAAAAACATATTCCTAAAGCACCAGTTATTAAAAGTATTCCAAGTATAGAAAATATAATACCAATAACACTTTTTTTCTTTTTAGGTTCTGGTTTATATACTTCAATATTTTGATTTGGAACAAGTGGTGGAGTTATATCCAAATTTTCTACATTATTTTGAGTTTCATTTATAGTTTCATTATTCATTTTCAATCCCTTTCTATCATATATATAATATCATAATTTTTGCAAAAAAAAATCAAATTTTTAAAATAAATTTAAAAAAATGATAATTGAGTATTTTCTTCATAATTATTTGCTACTTGTTTTTTGTTTTCTAAAGATTTATTAAATTCCCTTTCTAGATGTACTAGATAAATAACAAATTCATATAAATGTCTTTTGTTAAGATATGTTACTCCATCTTTATTTTTAAGTGGTTTTACTTTATCGGTATCAAATTTATCATATCTAAATGATAGATGTTCGACTAAAAGGGACACATATTTAAAATAATATTTATTATTTACATAACCATTTTTAATATCTTTTACATAGTTAAGTAAGCCATAAGCACTTTCATAAATATCATCATATTTATAAAAATCATTTGTTAAAAGTTCTTTTGAAATCATTTGTAATATAGATAAATTAATTTTTTCGTTTTCATTTAAATTATCATATGAAGTAAATGTCATATTATTAATTTGCATGCTTAGTAAGTGATTTATTAGTGATGGTGGGTTAAATAAAATTGCTTCACCCTTAAATAGAATATCACTTTGTCCTTGCACTCTTTTGCCACATTTATTCCATTTTCCCTCGATTCCATTTCTTTTTGGACTTTTATAACAAATACAAAAATGTTTTGAGGTATCTTTTGCATCCACTAAATTAAATTTAGCAAGATATGCAAATAGGTTTGCTTCATTTTCAAATCTTCCTGTAAAATTTGTTATACCATCAATACTATCAAGTTTAAAATTTAATATACTTTCTAATTTGATTGTCTTATACCTATCAGATTTATCTTCGTTTGTACTTCTTGTTTGATCTATAGCTAAATAATATTTCATTTTTTATTTCCTTTCTTTTCTTTCATAAAGTTTAAACGTTTCACTATATAGTTTATGAGATATTCCCTTTATTAAGGTATCTCTACTAATAAACTCAAAATCTTTTTCTTTTAAAATACTATTTATTTCATTTTCATAAAATATTAAAAAGTTTTCTACAAATTTATCAATAATATTTAAAAGAAATAAATAATCTTTTTCATTTAGTAATGTTATATTTAATTTATTAATGTAAACATAAAAATTTTCCTTAACTATATTATATAATTCTATAAATTTTTCATTTACATTTGTAATAAATCTTTCTTCATATTCTTTCGTTATTTCATATTCTAAAAAATATTCAGATTTGTAATAAGTTACATCTACTGGGGTATATTTTTTTATTACATATGGATTAAATAGTATTAAACTAGATATACAATAGTCTTCGTAACCAATAGAGTATATTACCATTGAACTTATGTAGAAACCATCATAATCTTTTGCAATTTGTTCATAATCAAGTATTTTTTTACCTTTATTATTACTTGGGTATTTATTATAAGCTTCATTAAAATCTTCAACAGTATTAATATATAAAATATTAGCGTTATCATTTAATTCTATAATTGAGGCTTCACCATTAAATTTTTGAAAAAATATACTTGGATGTTCTTCGAGAAACATTAGCCATTCATTGGCATTTATTTCAGTATATTTTGTAAGCCAAAGTCCACCATAAGGTTTAGTATTAAAGGGAACAATATCCCTAAAAATTGATGAATTTATATTTTTTGTACCAAATGTAATAAATTTCTCCATATTTCCCCCTTAAATTTAGTGTATATATTAGCATATATTAGCCAAAATATCAATAGTATTAAAAATATTTTAATTTTATTAGCACTTTCTATTGACAAGTGCTAGGTATAGTAATATAATGTAAGTATGAAAGGAAGATGATATGGTATGTTACCAAGTAGAATATTTTTAGATGATTTTTTAGATGATTTAACTCCAAGTAAGGAAAACAATAAAATGATATGTGACATTTATGAAGAGGATGGAAAATATTTCATTGAAGTAGATGTTCCAGGATTCAAGAAAGAGGATATTAAAATTGAATGTGATAAAGGTAACCTTAAAATAGTTGCTGAAAAACATTCAAATAAAGAAGAACATAATAAGAAAAAATATATTCATCGTGAAAGAAAATTCTATGAAAAATGTGAAAGATCATTTTATCTTGGAGATGTTGATGAAAGTAAAATCTCTGCAGAATTTAAAGATGGTACATTAAAAATTGTTGTTCCTAAAGAAGAAAAAGAATCTACTAAAAAACTAATTAATATTGACTAAGGCTAAAAACCTTAGTTTTTTATATTTAAAAATAGTATTTTATATTATATAATTATTGTATGAAAAGAAGTAAAAAGAAAGATAACTCATTTAAATTAATATTTCATTATTTAAAAGAGGATAAAGTAAAAATGATTTTACTTGTTATTTTAATGATATGTAATTACATACCAGATTTATGTTGTCCAATATTTATAGGTAAAGCCTTAGAATTTTTACTTTTAAAAAAATATGCTTTATTTGTAAAATATTTAGTTTTATATTTTTCTGGATATGTAATAGTTTATGGAGTTCTTTTAATTCCTAGAATGATTTTATATAATAAATTACAAATGAGTTTTATTAATAAAGTTTGTAAAGATATGTATAATAAATATCAAAATTTACCCGCTATAGCATTTGAAAAAGCAGGTGTTGGTGAACTAATAAATAGACTTTCTTCGGATCCTGATAGAGTACTTGATTTACTTAATCAACTTGTAAAAATGATTTTAAAGATAATTATGGCTCTAATTATAGTTATAGTGTCATTTAAAATATCTATTTTTATTGGTATTGAAATAACTATTTTTGCAATAATTATGGGTATAATTTCTTCGAAATATTTTCCGGTTATTAAAAGTACTCAAAAAGAAATAAAAAAAGAAAGTGATAAACTTATAAAAAGAGCAACAGAGAATTTAACGGGAATTAGAGAAATTAAAGCATTAGGTATTAAAAATAATATGATTAATTTAATAAATAATGATATTGATAATTATTGTAATAAATCTTTGAAAATAAATAGATATGAATCAGTATATAATGGATTAAATAATATGGTTTATTATGTATTACAATTTATTATTTTATTAACATGTGGATATCTTTTTATAAAAGGTCATATCGTTTATAGTGTACTTATGATGGTTCATACTTATATTTGGCGAATAGATGAGGTTGCTGAAACACTTTCCTCTTTTGGAGTAAATTATAATAAAGTAAAAGTATCATTATCTAGAATTGATGAAGTTGTTAATAATAAAATTTTTAAAGATGAACTTTATGGAGATATTAATTTAAATAATCCTAAAGGAAATGTTACTTTCAAAAATGTATCATTTAAATATACTAAAAAAGAAAACTTAACACTTAATAATTTATCACTAAATATTAAAGCTAATCAGAAAAGTGCTATTGTAGGAAGAAGTGGTAATGGTAAAACAACTATATTTAATTTACTTCTTAGATATTTTGATGTAACAAATGGAGAAGTTTTAATTGATGGCGTAGATATTAAAGACCTTACCGAAGAATCTTTAAGAAAAACTATTTCTTGTGTTAGACAAAGCCCATTTTTATTCAATATGTCTATATTTGAAAATTTTAAAATAATTAAACCAGATATAACTTTAAAAGAGGTAAAAGAAGTATGCAAAAGAGCATATATTGATGAATATATAGAAAGTTTACCTAAAAAATATAATACAATTATTGGTGAGGGAGGAATAAATCTTTCTGGAGGTCAAAAACAAAGACTTGCTATAGCAAGAACACTTTTATTAGATACAAAAATAATATTATTTGATGAAGCAACTTCAGCACTTGATAATGAAAGTCAAAAATATATAAAAATGACGATAGATGATTTAACTAAAGATCATACTATTATAATAATTGCTCATAGACTATCCACAATTATTGATGCTGATGAAATATTAGTTATTGAAAATGGTAAATTACTAGAAAAAGGTACTCATAAAGAGTTATTAAAAAAATCAAAAGTTTATAAAGGATTATATGAAAATGAAGAAAGAATGTAATAATAAAGAATTTGTATTTGATACAGATGATTTAAAAATAGAAAGAAAAAATAAAATGTATTTATCTAATAATGAAATTAAAACATTAGAAAAATATAATGTAAATTATAATAATTATGATAGTTTATCAAGTTTAATATTTGATTTAAATGAAATTGAGGGTGATGATGATCTTGAACAACTTGCTATAGAACTATCAGAATTTAACTATTATAATAATCAAAACAAATAAAAAAGAGTTATCTATACATAGATTCTCTTTTTCTTTGTCTTTCTAATTGTTTTTCTCTTTTTAAAATAAATGGGAAATTAAAGAATATTTCTCTTTCATCTTCATTTGCATCCACTAAAGTAACATTTAAGTTTGAGGTAACTTTAATAACTTTACCATTTTCTAAATTTTTAATTTGTTTAGTTTTAGGATCAAAATAATAATGCCAATTAAGTTCTTTATATGGAATAATACCTTCGACTAAATTATCAGTTTTAACTCTAATAACACTTTCATTAATATCAGTTACGTAAACACTAAATTGTTGATTAATAAAATTTTGCATATACCAAATATCACTTAAGTTTTTTGATTGTGCTTCAGCTCTAATTTCATCTCTTTCTTTAATAGAGGCTTGAATAGCAACACTTTGTAATAGTGTTTCAAGTTTTATAATTTCTTCTTCATTAGGAATTTTTTCTTCATAGTAATCTATTAACATATGAACAACTAAATCACATAGTCTACGTATTGGAGAGGTAAAATGAGTATAACAAAATTCTGCAAGACCACAATGTCCAGTATTATTTATATCATATCCAGCTTTTTCCATTGCTCTTAAGATGTAAGAAGAAAGTATTGGAAATTCTTTTTTATTCATTAAACTATTAAGAATTTTTTGAATTACATGAGGATCTTTAACATCTTTTATTTTATCTATTTTAAATCCTAAAGAAGTAATAAATTTTATTGAACTAACAAATCTTTCAACATCAGGAAGATTATGATTTCTATAAATGAATGGTAATCTTTTGTAATAAAAGTCTCTTGCAATAGTGCAGTTAGCCTCGATCATTGCGGTTTCAATTAAATCATTTGCGGCATGAGCTTTAGTTACATAAATTTCTTTAATATTTTCTTTTTCATCATAAATTATTTCTTGTTCAGAACTATCAAAATCAAGTTTGCCTTGATTAACTTTATTTTTATTTATTTTTGATGTAAGTTCATAAGCTGTTTTTAAATCATTTTCAAAAGGTTCATAACCATTTGGAATAATGTTTTCTTCGAGAATTTTATTAACGTTAGAATAAGTCATTTTCTTTTTAGAGTTAATAACTGCTTTTACAATTCTATAATCTATTTGATTTCCATTTTCATCATATTCCATAATAACTGTTCTAGTTAATCTATCAACGCCTTCATTAAGAGAACATATTCCATTTGAAAGTTCTTTTGGAAGCATTGGAAATACTTTGTTAAGTAGATAATAACTTGTTCCTCTTTCAAAAGCGTCCTTAAATATAGCACTATCATATTTAACATAATGACTTACATGGGCAATATTAACATATAAAAGATAATGACCATTTTCAAGTTTTTCTACTAAAACTGCGTCATCTAAATCCTTTGCAGTATCACAATCTATTGTAACAATTCTTTTATCTCTAAGATCAAGTCTTCCTTTTATTTCATCATTACTAACAGTGGTTGGAATATGTTTTAATTCTTCATAAGTTTCTTGGCTAAAATTTGGGTTTGTTCCATTAGCAAGAGCAATTTCTTCGATTTTAGATACATTTCCAAGTACAGTATCTATTTCTGCATCATAATATTCATCATACCTTGTTGTATATAAATTAACTAAAAATTTTTGACCTAAATTATATTTTCTAAGAATTTTCTTACTTATACCAATTTTATATTCACCTTTAGAGTGGGTATCTTTTAAATATAGGTTATTATTTTCATCCATTTTAAGTTCACAAAGAATTTTACCTTTGGCTCTTTTAAGTATTTTTATGACTTCATAAGTTTTACTTTTCTTAACTTTTTTTACAATAACTTTATCACCGTTTAAAGCGGAATTTAATTTATTATCTTTGATTTCGTGAAAGTTATTTCCGATTCTAACAAAACTTTTTCCATTATTATCTTGGACTATGGTTGCAACTCTATAATTTTTGGGAAATTTATGATACATAAAATCATCATCTTCGTATATTTTTCCTTCACACTCAAGTTCGAATAATATATGTTTAAGTTCTTCATCAATCTTTTTCTTCGAGGAATTTAAAAGTTTTTTAATACCGTGGTACGTAACATTTAACTCTTTTTCATTTTCTATAATTTTTAATAACTCCTCTTTCACAAAACCCTCCACTAAAATAACTAATTTTATAGTATCATACTTTTTTTATGATGTAAATTGTGTTATGATTAAATTATGAAAAAAGTAGTTGTTTTTATTTTAAGTTTGTTAATTTTTAATGCTGTTAATGCTGAAAGTGAGAAAGCATTATTTTCAAAATGTGTAGATGGTGACACTGCATATTTTTTAGTAAATGAAAATGAAATTAAAGTAAGGTTTTTAGCAATTGATACTCCAGAAAGTGTAAGTACAAATGTAAGTGAGCAGCCTTTTGGAAAAGAGGCTAGTGATTATACTTGTAATAAAATATCAAATGCAAATGAAATTGTTTTAGAGTATGAAAAAAATAAAACAGATAAATATGGAAGAACTCTTGCATGGGTATGGGTAGATGGATCATTACTTCAGGAAGAACTTATTAAAAATGGTTATGGACAAGTTGCTTACATATATGGAAAATATAAATATACTGATAGTCTTTGTAAAGTTCAAAAATATGCAATAAATAATTTATTAAATGTATGGAGTAATACTTCTTATGAAGAAGGTTATTGTAAAAATAAAGATGTTGAAAATACTGAAAATAATATTATATATGATAATCTTAATAAAGAAGATGAAAAAACTAAAGATACTATTGATAAACTTGATAAAGTATCTGATAAAATAGATGATGTTATGAACTCACCTAAATTTGATAATATACTTCTTTATATAGTTTTAATAGGTTCAGTAGTATCATTAATTTTTAAGGAAACAAAAAAGAAAAAATAATTAGGCTTTTTAATTAACTAATGCATCTTATAGAAAATATAATGCTATGAGGTGTATTTTTAATATGATTAATTATCTTTCAAATTATAATAATATTTTTTTAGCCTTTGTTGCTTGCTTATTTACATGGCTAATTACCATTTTAGGGGCAATGGTTGTGTTTTTGTTTAAAAAAGTTAATAAAACGCTACTTGATGCAATGCTTGGTTTTGCTGCAGGCGTAATGATATCGGCATCGTTTTTCTCACTTATTTCACCAGCACTATCTATGTCTGAGAATTTAAATATTAATGGACCCGTTATAGTTACAATAGGTTTCATATGCGGAGGTCTTTTACTTTTTATTGGTGATAAAATATTTCCTAAAATAATTAAAAAAAATGAAAAAGCAAAAAACTTTAAAAGAACATTTATGTTAATTTTTTCAATAACCCTTCATAATATTCCTGAAGGCCTTGCTGTAGGTGTCGCCTTTGGATCACTTCGATATAATTTACAAGGGGCTACATTAATATCTGCAATAATACTTGCATTTGGAATAGGACTTCAGAACTTCCCTGAAGGTACAGCAGTATCTTTACCTCTTAAAAGAGATGGAATGAGTTCTAAAAAAGCATTTTTAATTGGTAGTTTAACTGGAATTGTCGAACCAATTGCAAGTGTTATCGGAGCATTACTTGTTTTAAAAGTTAGAACTATTTTACCATTTTTACTTGCATTTGCCGCAGGAGCGATGATATATGTTGTAGTAGAGGAACTTATACCAGAAAGTCAAACTAATAAATCAAAGGATTTAATGGCTATTTTTACAATTCTAGGTTTTGCTGTGATGATGTTTTTAGATGTATTTTTTGGATAATATATAAATTAACTAGAGAAATAACTCTAGTTTTATTGTGTAAATATATTTACACTTTTTATATGCCAATTAATGTAAACTGAATTAATAAAAAAATGTAAATAATTTGTAAAATTTCATCTTTTTTGAAAAAAATTATCAAAAAAAGGAGGAAATTAGAAATTTTTCGGTAATAAATATATATGAAGGGAGAAAAATACAAAGTTATCAAAAAAAGTATAAAATGTAAACTATTGTAAATTAGAAAGTGAGGTAAAAAATGAACGAATTAGAAAAAATAAATGAAACTATATTTGAAAGTATTAAACATGTAGATGATGATGGTAATGAATATTGGTATGCAAGAGAACTACAAAAAGTTTTAGAATATACTCAATGGCGTAAATTTGTTGGAGTAATAAATAAAGCAATAAATGCTTGCAAAACAAGTAATTATAAGGTGTCAGACCATTTTGCCGGCGCCGGCAAAATGGTTGATATTGGATCTAATACTTCGAGAAATATAGAAGATTATAAACTATCCAGATATGCATGCTATCTTATTGCACAAAATGGTGATAGTAGAAAGAAAACCATAGCTCTTGCTCAAACATATTTTGCTATTCAAACTAGAAAACAAGAATTATTAGAAGAGGAATATAATGGTTTAACCGAAGATGAAAAAAGATTCTATCAAAGAAATTTAACTAAAAAAGAAAATTATTCCTTAAATCAAACTGCTAAAAAAGCTGGCGTAAAAAACTTTGATAAATTTCATAATGCTGGGTATAAAGGTTTATATAATGGAGAAACAGCAAATGATATTGCTAAAAGAAAGGGATTACGTTATAGGGAAGATATTTTAGATAACATGGGAAGTGAAGAATTTGCTGATAATATATTTAGAATAGCTCAAACAGATGCCAAATTAAAAAGGGATAATGTAGATAATGAGTATACTGCAAATTCAGTTCACTTTGAAGTTGGTAAAAAGGTAAGAAATACAATTAAAGAATTAGGTGGTACAATGCCTGAGGATTTACCAACACCAGATAAAAGTTTAAAAGAACTTGAAAAAGAAAAAAATGTAATAATTTCAAACTGAAAAATTGATATAAATATTCAGGTATAGAAAAAGAAGATGTCAATACTTGTCACTTTTTGTAAAAAAATATATAAATTTATGATATAATGTATAAGAGTAGAAAGGTAGTGATAAAATGAAAAAGTTCTTAAAAATATTTTTTGTTTTATCATGTATCCTAATTTATTCTACTGTAAATGCGAAAGAAAAGCTTAGAGTAGATTATAATGATGTTAATTTAAGGGAGGGACCTGGTACTAACTATCGTTCAATAAAAAAACTTGGTGTTAGTGCAACATTTGATTTAGTGGAAAAAACATTATTTCCAAATGAAAAAGGTTGTCCTGACGGCTGGTATAAAATTTATTATTCAGGACAAAATGTTGGCTTTGTTTGTGCAAGTTATATAACTTTATACGAAGAAAAAGATACTCCTATGGATGCAAATACGGATTGTGAAAAAGAAATGGCTAGTTTAGGATTTCCAAATACATATTGGAATGGACTATGTTCTTTAAAAGAAAAACATCCTAATTGGACATTTAATGCTGATATTACTGGACTTCCATTTGATGTAGCTACCTCTAAAGAGAGTATTATAGGTAAAAGTTTTATTCAATCTAATTATCAAGGATATTTTAGTACTGAATCAGGAAGTTATGATTATTTAACTGATACATTTAAAGTAATGGAGGGAAGTAATTGGTATGCTGCCTCAAAAAAAGTAGTTGCATATTATATGGATCCTCGAAACTTTTTAGATGAAAGATTTATATTTATGTTTGAAAAACTATCTTTTGATGAAAGTTATCAAACTGTTGAGGCTATTAATGCAATTTTAAATGGAAAAGATATTAAAGAAAAATCTAGTGTTATATATGAAGCCGGTAAAACGTATAATGCTAATGCAATTTATTTAGCGAGTAGAATTAAACAAGAAACCGGAGGTAATTATACTGGTAATTCTTTAAAAGGAAGTACAATAACTTATAACGGAAATACTTATTATCCTGTTTATAATCCATATAATATAGGAGCAAATACTGGTGTATATGATGGACTTGTATGGGCTGTAAGTGGTACAAGTTATTTAAGACCTTGGCTTTCTCTTGATAATGCTATTAAGGGTGGAGCAAATTTTATAACATATTATTATATTTCAAAAGGACAAGATACTTCATATTTTCAAAAATTTAATGTAAGTTCATATTCAGCATATGCGGCTTATGCACATCAATATATGACAAATATAAGAGGTGCTGCAAATGAAGCCTCAATAACATATGATGGTTATAAAGAAATGGATTTATTAAATTCAGTTAATTATAAATTTGTAATTCCTGTTTATGATAACATGCCAAGTAATGTTTCAATGCTTCCTAATGGAGGTAATCCTAATAATCATTTAAAAAATTTAACTATTAATGGTAAAACTATAAATGGTTTTAGTCACGATAACTTTTCATATAATTATTATGTAGGTTCAGGTATTAATAAAGTTCAAATTGCAGGTGAAGTAATTAATTCTAAAGCTAGTATTAAAGGTGTTGGTGAAATTAATTTAACTGGAGATAAAACAGTTGCAACAATAAAAGTAACTGCTGAAAATGGAAGTGTACAAGATTATATTGTAAATATTATTAAAACAGATGGTGCTAATGTATCAGTAAATGATATTGTTGCTTCTTCGGCAGTACCAGTAAGTGAATCATCATTTATTTTAACTGCGGGTTATACAGCTGAGGCATTAAGAGAATTATTCTTAAAATCATGTTCTTCAGCAGAAATTAGTTTTAATAATAATAAAAGTGGTCTTTTAGCAACTGGTGATGAAATAACTATTAAAAATGGTGATGATACAAAAACTTATTCAATTGCTATAAAGGGAGATACTTCTGGAGATGCAAATATTAATATTGCTGATTTATTAAAAGTTCAAAAACATATTTTGGGATATATTAATTTAAGTGGAAGTTTTTTAAAGGCTGCTGATGTAAATAGCGATGGATCAGTGGATATTAAAGATTTACTTATAGTTCAAAAGCATATTTTAGGATATACAACAATAAAATAAAAAGGAGGATAAATGAAAAAAATATTTAAATATTTTATAGCGATAGTTACTTTATTTACATTTATAACAAAGGTAAATGCTGCTGGAGCAACAATTAGTGTAAATACTTCAGCATCACAAATAATCGTTGGTAATAATATAACTGTTACCGTTACAATTTCATCATCATCACCATTAGGTTCTTGGGAATATAATTTAAATTATGATAAAAATATATTTTCTTTAGTATCTAGTGACGTAGGACTTCATTATGCTGGTGTAGTTCAAAATAATTCAACTAAAGCGGTAAGTTATCGTTATACATTTAAAGCAAATAGAAGTGGAAATGCATCATTTTACATAGATGCTTCAACAGTATTTGGTTTTGATGAAAGTATATTCGAAGTAACTAATGGAAAAAGAAATGTTAGAGCAATAACTTATTCTGAATATCAAGCAAGTTTATCAAGCAATAACAATTTAAAAGATATAAAAGTTGAAGGTTATGAAATTAGTCCAGTATTTAATAAAGATACTTTAGAATATACTGTTAAAGTTGATGAAGATGTTACTAAAATAAAAGTAATAGCTTATGTCGAAGATAATAAAGCAAAAGTTAATGGAGAAGGAGAACTTGAAGTAACTCAAGGAAATAATTCATTTAACATTGTTGTTGTCGCAGAAAATGGTAGTGAAAAAACATATAAATTAAATGTTGAGGTAATTGATAAAAACCCAATCGAGGTTGAAGTTGATGTAACTAAATATACTATTGTTAAAGTAAAAAGTATGTTACAAAAACCTAATAGTTTTATTGAAAAAACAGTTACGATAAATGAAATAGAAATTCCTGCATTTTATAGCCAAATTACTGATTTTACTTTAGTAGGTTTAAAAGATGAAAATGGTAATATATCATTATTTATATATAATGATGGTAAATATCAAAAATATACAGAATTTATATTTGGTAATATAACACTTTTTCCACTTAAAATGGATAAAACAATTGATAAGTATGAAAAGGGTAGTGTAACAATTAATAATATTTCAGTGGAATGTTTAGAACTTAGTAAATCAAATAGATTTAAAATTATTAAAGCATTAAATGTTGATACTAATGAAGAAGGTTTATATTTATATGATACTAAAGATAATAGTGCTGTAAAATATGATGATAGTTATATTAAAATTATTCAAAAAAATAATCAAATGCTTATGTATGCAGTAATATTTTTTGCTAGTTTAACACTTTTATCATTAATATTATTATGTACTATATCAAAGAAAAAGAAAAAAGTTAAAAAAGAAGTTCCTACAGTAAAAGAAATAGATGATAAAATAGAAGAAATCAAAAATGAAATGAAGGATGAAACTAATGAGGAAGTATATAACATTTTAGAGGATTCAAAAAAGAGTAAAAAGAAAAAATAATTGGTGAATTGCAATAGTAAATGACATCGTTCAAATAAGGAAACATAATGCAAAAGTAAATGCCACTAAAAAATCAGTATAATGAACATGCTGATTTTTTGCCAATTTGTACTAATTCTAAAAGTAAATGACATTTTAAATTAATTGATTTTAATGTCCTTATTACACCATCAAAAATAATAAAGAAACATACTTAAAATATAATTAAATTTTGTAAAGTCATTCTCTTTTTATTCCAATTTCCTTTTGACAAGCAGAAACATTATTTATTTTATCTTAGTCGTTGTAATGATTATTATTTTCAAAAAATGAAAATAATAATCATTAAACTCCATTAATGTAAAATAACATTTCTTTACTTGTCAAAAGTTTTTTCGGCATAAAAGTCTAATTTTTTAAATCACTATTAATTTGATTATTCAAGAATTTTATATTAGCCTTTTGTATATCATCTTCATTTAGATATTTTTTTATGTTATTAATGTTTTATCGGTTATTCTAAAAGTAAGTGACACTCAAATTCAAAAATGTCATTTACTTTCAGAATTAAGAAGAAAAAATAATTTACTCTTTTTTTGTTGACTTTATAATGAAACTATTTTACAATATTAGTACTTTTAAGGGGGACTATTAATGGAAAATATTCAAGTACTAAAGGGATTATCACTAATTTATGATAAAAAAAATGATAAAGAAAAATTAGAAAAAGCATTAAATTTCATAAAAAAAAATGCATTTCTTTTTAGTGATTTAATAAATGAAGACAATGGTAAAGTTATAAATGTTGATGAGTTTGAAGATTTTGTTGAGAATATAGTTAATCAAGTAATACAAGATGAACAAACGAAGAAAGCAATTGAAAATGAAGATTTTTTACCATCATTTTATTTAACATATTTAATATTAAAAAATGATATGGTAGGAAATACTATATTTGAAATTCCTAAAAATGTAACAATGGAATTAGTATTATTTTTAATGTCTGTAAAGTATTATAATTACAATTTATCAGATATATGTAAAACACTTTTTTCTGAGAATTCTGAAGAATATGAAAAAATTATTTCTTGTGTAAAAGATTCTCAAAGGATTAATGTTTATAATTATCTTTTAAAATATATGAATGCTTTTTTCGAAGAATATGATTCAGTGATGTTAGATAATTTAGAAAGTATTATTAATGAAATCATAAGTAATGGTATTAATTATTTTAATGCTTTAATAAATGAAAATGAAAAAACAAGTGATTTAAAAAAACTGTCAGAATTTGAATTCGATAATTTATTTATAGATTTTTTAAATGATATAAAGGCACCAGCACAATGGGTGAATATTTATCAATATTTAAAAACTAATAGATTAATAAGTTTTGAATATAGTGATGAGGTTGAAAATGGACAATGCTATTTAGATGATAAATTGCAAATAAGAAAGATAGAATTAATTGGTGATGGTACAATAAGAACCTTTGTAACATTTGTACATGAATTTATTCATTATGTTTCACTAATAAACTATGAAGATATTGATTTTTCGTTAATTGAATTCCCTTCGATATATTTTGAAAATATTGCAGCAATGTTTTTGAAAAATAAAGGCTATGATGAGAAAATTGTAGAAGATGTACTCAACACTAGAAATACTAATAATTGTAGTTTGTTTATTCCCCAAATAATACAATTAAAAGAAATATTAGAGTATAGAAAAAATGGTTTATTTTCTATTGAAAAAAGAATTGAATTTAATAGAAACATGATTGATGGAATAAATCAATCAAGAATAAAGATGGCAAAGTTATTACAAGAAGCAGGAGTTCAAGAAATACCACAACATTATCTTCAGTTAGAGGAAAGAGATCCAGTTGAGATTACTTATGCAGAAATTGATGACAAAATTGAAGAGTTTGTAAAATCTGGGTTATTGATATTAAGTGGGTATCAATATCTTGTTGGAAGTTTACTATCATCATATCTTTTAGAAACAAAAATTATTAAGCTTTGCAATGAAAAAATGATTGATATAACAAATAATTTAGATAAATATACTATAAAAAGTATAAGAGATTTATTTGATAATGATATAACATTACAAGATAAAATATATTTATAATTATAAATATCTGAAATTAGAATTTTTTTGTTGCAAGTAAGCGAGATGTATGGTAGTATACATACTTGACGAGGGTAATATGGAAATAAGTAAGGAAAAGTTAAGATACACTTTAAAAAATATACGAAGGCTTTCAGGTGGAGGAGGAGATGGTACATGCTATTATAATCCAAAAATTGATAAAGTTATAAAAATTTTTCATTGCTTTGATGAACCTTTTTTATATGATTATCCCTCAAAAGAGGAAGTCTTAAAATTTAATTCAATTGAACTTACTTATTTTATATTTCCAATAGATGTAATAACTGTTAATGGACATGTTGTTGGATATATAGCAGATTATATTAAAGCTAAAAATTTATATAAAACAAATCCTCTTGATATAAACCTTTTAGAATTTATGACAGGAATATTAAATATGTATAAAGATATAATTAAAATATCTAATGAAGGTATTGTAATATATGATCTTATTTATAATTTAATGCAAAATAAAAATGAACTTTATGCTATAGATACAGATGATTATTTCTTTAGTGATAAAGATGACATTTTAAAAAGAAATGTTAATACGTTTAATGAATCAATAATGATCTTTTTAGTGGATAACTATTTTGATGAATTTGTTCAAAGTAATAAAAAGTTATTAGAAATGTATAAAGGAAAAGATATAAATTTAGTTGATTTTATAACTTTATTTTATAAATTGCTTTCTGAAAATATTGGCAAAGATATCATTACTTTAAATGATGCTAAGTCTTTAGTTAATAAAAAATATTATGAACCTAATTTTATAAGAAGTATAAAAAGATAAATATTTGTAATATAATGTTTATCATATGGAGGTATTATTAAAATATGCAAGAGGACGATTTAAAATATGTTAATGAAAAAATTAAAGAAGCTGAAATAGAACTTTTAAATGGCGGCAAAACTTATACACTTGAGGAAGCTTTAAAAGAGATATTGGATAATTTATAATGTAATTAAACTCAAATTTTGAGTTTTTTTATTTTGTAAGGGCATTGACAAAATAGATTGTAATGTTATAATTAGAAAGTGCATAAAAAAAGTATGTGAGGTTGTTATGGATAATAATGTTTTAAAAAATATAAAAATATTTCATCAATTAGTAATTAATAGTATAGGTTTTAAAGATATGCCAAAGTATCCTAGTGTAACTACTACTCAAATTCAAATTATGGAATATATTATAAGTAGGCCTAAAAAATGTGCACTTCAAAAAGAATTTGAAAAAGTTTTAGGACTTTCAAGGGCTACAGTATCAAGTGTTTTAATTACTATGGAAAAAAATGGTTTAATTGTAAGAATTACTGATAATACTGATACTAGGACTAAAAAGATTGTTTTAAGTAGTAATGCTCAAAGAGTTTTTAATAGTAGTAAAGAAAAAATTAAAAAGATCGAGGATATTTGTCTTAAGGATATAACTGAAAAAGATTTAAATACATTTATAAATGTTTTATCTAAAATGACAGAAAATTTAAAGGAGGAAAGAAATGAGAAAATTATTTAAAAATTTAAGAAAAAAGGATTATTTATTAATTTTAATATGTGCTGTAATTATTTTTAGTGAAGTTTGGTTAGAACTTAAAATGCCAGATTATATGAGTAATATTACAGTTCTTATTCAAACCGAAGGCAGTAAGATGAGTGAAATATTAAAAAATGGTGGTTATATGCTACTTTGTGCTTTTGGTTCACTTGTCGGAGCGGTAATAACTAGTTACATATTAACTTATGTATCAACAACATTTTCAAAAAATATTCGTAAAAAAGTATTTACAAAGACAATGGATTTAGCTACAGCTGAAGTTAAAAATTTTTCCGTAAGTAGTTTAATTACAAGAACAACAAATGATGTAAGTCAAATTGAATTAGTATTATCAATGGGATTATCACTTTTGATAAAAGCTCCGATGACTGCAGGATGGGCAATACTTAAAATACTTAATAAAAGTTGGCAATGGAGCGCTCTTACTGCAGTATGCGTATTAGTTCTTCTTACAACGATAGGTATTATAACAAGTATTGTTTTACCTAGATTTTCTTTAGTTCAAAAATTAATTGATAAAGTTAACCGTGTAACAAGAGAAAATTTAACTGGTATAAGAGTAGTTCGTGCTTTTAATGCTGAGAATTTCCAAGAAGATAAATTTCAAAAAGAAAATGATGATTTAACAAATACACAACTATTTAACCAAAAATGTTTTGCAGTAATGGAACCAGTTATGCAAATGGTAATGTATACTTTAACTTTAGGAATTTATTTTATCGGTGCAAATCTTATTAATAATTCTATAATGGCTGATAAACTTACACTTTTTGGTGATATGGTTGTATTTTCAACTTATGCAATGCAAATAATTATGTCATTTATAATGCTTTCTATGATATTTATGATGCTTCCTAGAGCTAATGTGTCTGCAACTAGAATTAATGAAGTTCTTGATGAAAAATTAACAGTTAAAGAAGGTTTATTTAATGGTGATACAAAAGAAACAGGTACAGTTGAATTTAAAAATGTTTCATTTAAATATCCAGATGCTGATGAATATTTACTAAAAAATATTTCTTTTAAGGCAGAAAAAGGTCAAACTATTGCTTTTATAGGTTCAACTGGTAGTGGTAAAAGTACACTTATTAACTTAGTTCCAAGATTTTATGATGCTTCCGATGGAGAAGTTTTAATTGATGGTGTTAATGTAAAAGATTATACTTTTGAATCCTTACATAATAAACTTGGTTATGTTTCTCAAAAAGCTGTTATGTTTGATGGAACTGTTAAATATAATGTCTCTTATGGTAAATCTAATAAAAAAATTACTAAAGAAAAAGTTGAGGAAGCACTTAAAATTTCACAGGGATATGATTTTGTTTCTAAAATGGACAAAGGCATAGATTCACATATAGCTTCCGGAGGAACCAATGTCTCTGGTGGACAAAAACAAAGACTTTCTATTGCAAGAGCAATTGCTAAAGATCCAGAAATATATATTTTTGATGACTCTTTTTCCGCTCTTGATTATAAAACTGATTCTGTTTTAAGAAAAGCTTTAAAAGAAAATGTGAAAGATGCAACAACTTTAATTGTGGCTCAAAGAATAGGTACAATACTTAATGCTGATAAAATTGTTGTACTTGATAATGGTAATGTAGTGGGAATAGGAACGCATAAACAGTTATTAAAAAATTGTGATGTTTATAAAGAAATAGCATATTCCCAACTTTCTAGAAAGGAGCTTGAAAATGCATAATAAAAAAATGGAAAATGCTAAAGACTTTAAAGGTTCTTTAAAAAGATTAATTTTAGAATTAAAACCTTTTAAAGTACTTATATTCATAAGTTTAATTCTAGCAATTTTTGGTTCTACTTTAACAATTAGTGCTCCAAATAGGCTTTCTAAATTAACTGATGAAATTCAAAAAGGACTAGTTATTAATACTAAAAATTTAAATATTTTAAATGAAAATCTTACTACTTCTTTTGGGAAAGATATTGTAATTGATGGAGTAATAGTAAATGCAAGTGATCAAATAGAGTATGCTAAAATTTCACAAAATCTTAATAAAAATATGAATGCAAATGATTTATATAAAGCACTTGATGAGATGCCAGAAAGTATTCAAAAGGTAATTAAACCTAAAATGAATATTGATAAAATTAAAAATATTTGTATTATGCTTTTAACAATATATTTTGTAAGTGCAATATTTAACTTTTTACAATCTTTTTCAATGACACATGTTTCAAATAATTTTGCAAGAAAACTTCGAGGAAGAATTTCACATAAAATAAATACTTTACCACTTAAATATTTTGATAATCATCAAACTGGTGATGTGCTTTCAAGAGTAACAAATGATGTTGATACTCTTGCTCAAACACTTAATAATTCATTATCAGCTCTTGCTAGTAATGTAACACTTTTATTAGGTTCAATTATAATGATGTTTAAAACTAATGCTCTTATGAGTGTTACAGCTATAATTTCATCATTATTAGGTTTTGTATTTATGGCAATTATTCTTTTAAAAAGTCAAAAATATTTTGTAAAAAGACAAGAGGGTTTAGGTAAACTTAATAGTCATATCGAAGAAATATATTCAGGATTAAATGTTGTTAAAGTTTATAATGGACAAGATGATGCAAATAAAAAGTTTGATAAAATTAATAATGAGGTAAGTGAATGTAGTAGAAAAAGTGGGTTCTTATCTGGCCTTATGCATCCAATGATGGGTTTTGTTGGTAATTTTGGTTATGTTGCAGTATGTATAGTTGGAGCACTTCTTACTATGAATGGTAAAATATCATTTGGTGTTATTATTGCATTTATTACATATGTTAGATTATTTACAATGCCACTATCCTCAATTGCTCAAGAGTTTACTTTTATTCAGTCAGCTTTAGCTTCTTCAGAAAGAGTATTTGAATTTTTAGATGAAGAGGAAATGTCTAAAGAAGAAAATAAAGATAAGCTTCTTAAAAATGATGTAAAAGGTAATATAGAGTTTAAAAATGTATCATTTAAGTATGATGAAAATGGCAAGACAATTATTAAAAATTTCTCTGCAGATGTAAAATCAGGTCAAAAGATTGCAATTGTTGGTCCAACTGGTGCTGGTAAAACTACAATGGTTAATTTACTTATGAAGTTTTACGATATTCATGATGGTGATATAACCATTGATGGTAAAAGTATTTCTAATTTAACACGAGAAAATGTTCATAGTTTATTTACAATGGTACTTCAAGATACATGGCTTTTCGAAGGAACTGTTAAAGATAATATTAGATATAATAATTCAAAAATTGCTGATAAAGAAATTGAAAGTGTATGTAAATATATTGGACTAGATCATTTTATTAAAACACTTCCAAATAATTATGATACAGTAATATCTGAAAATGATAATATTTCTGCAGGACAAAAACAACTTCTTACTATTGCAAGAGGTATGTGTGAAAAAGCGCCTCTTTTAATACTTGATGAAGCAACTTCAAATGTTGATACAAGAACCGAAGAACTTGTGCAAAAAGCTATGGATAAATTAATGGAGAATAAAACCTCATTTATAATTGCCCACAGACTTTCAACAATAAAAAATGCAGATTTAATACTTGTTATGAATGAGGGTA
>OJAW01000143.1_pt1 | contig 56323 bp, 49 predicted proteins | sample 1589151 | NCBI WGS metagenome assembly OJAW01 (sample SAMN03283290) | human gut metagenome | biome: human-associated habitat; material: feces | host: Homo sapiens | place: Peru | collected 2012
AATATCAGGATGGTCTAGTGCCGAAAATCTTGATTTCTAAAGCCTTTTCTTTTTTTATATTAAAGTTTGTTTTGTCATTGACAAATGGCACAACATATCAGGAGAATAAATTATGAGTAACGAAGATTTTGAAAAGGAATTCAATATTTCTGCAAAGATTATTTACAGGAAGTGGCTTATGGATGCAATTGAAAAAAATGAATATGAATCATTTAAGGATTGCGTTTTAAATCTTGGTATTGAATGGCATGTTATCCGTACTGTAAAAAAAGTAAAGCGGGAAGATTTTTACAAAAATCTATGGGACAACAGAAAAAATATTCAAAATGGCACTTATAACTGGTGGACAGGAGCACCTAGCTATAAAACCAAGGTTTGCTTTTTAATAAATCCTCAGTATTATAAGCTCATTTATGATAGCAAAAACAGAGATGCTATTAATGAAGAAAACTGCAAGCCGGCAAACTGGCAGGATGTTGTTGATAAATATTATGAAGAACATAAAGAAGAATTTCATAAATCAGAAACAGATGTTGATAAATATTATCAAAAATTTCTTAAATCAGAAAAAGATGTTCTAAAAATATTCGAAATTGATTATTACCTTTGGAATAAAGCAAAACAATCATGACAGAACAAATCCTAAAAAACTTTGAAGACACACATCAAAAAATAGCCGCAGTTCTAACTGATTATGTTACAGGCGGCTATATCAGAACGCTTTCAAAACTTCTTGTTTATATAGGACAAAAACAAGCGGAAGAAGCGCTCTTGAATCTCCCGGAACCGGTACAGAGCAAAGTCAGAGAGGTCTACAAAAATCTTTCCGGCAAAAAAATCACCGACCCGGAAATTGTCGCGGAGGCGATGAGGGTATTAAAGGACAGCGGATTTTTCGGAAAAACGTTGTGCTCTTCTGTTTCAGAGAATTTAAATTCCAGCCAGAAGGATGAGCTTCTTGTTTCTACAAACGAGCTTTTTGAAAAAGATCCGCTTATTGCCATGTGCATTGAAAAAAATCTTTTTACCTTTGACATGATTTCTAATCTTGACGACCGCTCAATCCAAAAGATTCTGCGGGAAACAGATTCGGACACGCTTGCAATGGCTTTGAAAAATGCGCCGGAGAACATTCAGGAAAAGATTTTCAGGAATATGTCAAAACGCGCTGCAAACCTTGTTAAAGAAGATATGGAATTCTTTGGTCCTGTCAAACCGGATGACGTAAATGCGGCCCGTGATGAAATGATAAAAACAGTCATCGCGCTTTCGGGTAAAGGTGAAATTGTAGTCAGCTCTTATTGGGAGTAAGGCGCGCAATGGTTAAAACAGACTTATTATATAGAAAATTTTCATCCGCCGATTTTGTGCCATTTGAAGCAGAATCAAGAATCCTGCCTGTAAGATTAAAAAATGATTACGTAAAGCAGGATGAATATTTTGATTTTGAGAAAAACAAGTGGCTTCCCCTTTCTGTGTGCAAACCAGGCATGGGCTATTCGGAAGAATTTGTAGAGTTTCCTTACAAGGCTGAGCAATATCTTAAAAATTCCGCGGAAGATATTTTTTACGCAGACATTGAAAAAGAAGATTTTTCCGCAGAAGAAATGGCTAAGGTTCTGATATATCGGAATTATAAGAACAGGATGAAGTTTAACCGTGAAAATTTTTACGACTCACGCAAAATAAAAAAAGACTTTATCAAGGCAAAAATCACCACGGACACGGAAAATCTTTTGCTCAAAATCACCTTTACAGAATTTTCCCGCGACAAAAACGAGCAGCCGCACTATGAAACAGAAATTCCGCTCCTTGAGGAAAAATACCTTGTCTTTGACATGAAAAACGCCTCCGCCAATTTTGATGATTTTACAAAAGATTCCCGGGATGACAATAAAAACTTTTGTTCTGAGCTTGATGATATTCTGCCTTATGAGGCAATCGAAAAATCCTACGAAAGACTTCTTGAGCTTGCAGAAGCTTTTACCGGCGTTTCATTTGAATCTTTCCGCAGGGAAATGAAAACCAGGCGCATAAAAATGCATGAATTTTATACGCTTACAATGCTGCCCTTCTGCCCCAAACTTTATGACATCCTAAACAGCAAGGAAATTCAGGGAAGAAAAATCCGCTTTCACGCTAAAAGATGCGATTCAAAAATCTTCAATCATTTTTGCAGAAAGTACAAAATTAAAAATACAAAAACACTCCGAAAAGTTTTTGCAGAACGGTCGGGTGTCCTCATCACATTTTTACGGCTTAAGGATGCAGGATTCCGCGACATCAATCTTTATAACTATGTAATAAAAAGCAAAGAAAAATCCAGAATAATAGACAATTTAGATTCCAAATCGCTTGAATTCTTTTGCCGTTACAGTATAAAAAAACGCGGGCAAAAAGCCACCATGAATACAATTTTCAGAGGGACAGAAAATATACGGTATGATTTTGTCAATCTTTATGACAGTCTTAAGATGTTCGAAAAATATTTCAGGCATCTTCCGGACACGCTGAAAAATGACATTATGACCGATGGCTTTACGGAATTTAATCACAATGCGCTTTCGAGCCTTGTCTACCGGTATGAAAACAAGAACATAATTTTTTCATACACAGACGAAGAAAAGAATCTTGAGGATGAAATCAGAGGATATTCATTCCGCCTGCCTAAAGATTCCTACCAGCTCTACGAAATCGGCAGCGCGCTTCACAACTGCGTGGCAAGTTATTCTGAACGTATAAAAAACAAGGAATGCCTAATCGTATACGTGACAAAAGATGATGAATATAAAATCTGCGTTGAAGTCCGCGGAAAAGAAACTTTCCAGGAACGGATAGACCGAAATTATATTCCAACCATAGACCAGCGGATTCTGCTTGCAAGATGGAGAGGCAAGCACGGTCTCAGGTTCCGGTTCGGCTAAAAGGACAGGCAAAAGCAAAAATGTTTTCATCAACAAACGGCAATTTTTTATCATGGGCTGAAGATTCCGCTTTTTTTCGATACGATTTTTACTGTTGCCGTTGTATTTTACTGCGGACTTCTTCCGGCTCTTTGCGTTTCAATCGGCTACAATCTTATTAATTCTTTTCTATGGATTTGCAACAAAGGAGTCTTTGATCCTTTTATCTTCGCTTATACTGTCTGCGGAATTTTGATTGTCTTTTCAACCTGGCTCTTTGCCCGCAGAAAGGATGACTTTAAGATTTCTGCGGCGATTACAGCCCTGTACCTGGTTTTGATAGCCCTGCTCTCTTCTTTGTGCGCAATTATTTCAAGCGGAATTATAGATTATTTCCATTATATTTATTATGACGTGCCAGACATGATGAATCCGATAAAATCTTTTACAAAGTCTTTTGTTCAACATCGCTTTAGTCTGCTTGCCTCCTGCATTCTGGCGCAGATTCCAATTTCATTTGCCGACCGTCTGATTGCAACCTTTGCCGGATACGGAGTATATCGTCTTTGCAAACATCATATAGAGAGAAAAACAATATGAACCTAACTCAGACTGTCGAAGAGCTGGAAGACATCATTCGCAACTACATAACTTATTTTATTGTTTTTGATATTCTGTTTTTTGCGGTTTTATTTGTAAGCGTTCTGCTTTTAATCAGATTTTTAAAATCAAAGAAAAGTCTGAAAGACTCCAATGAATATCTTTTGTTCACGATTAAAGGGCAGGAAGAAGAGCGTGCCAGAATTGCCCGGGAACTTCATGATACAATTGCCCAGGATTTACGATATTGCAGAACCCTTCTTGAAAAAAAGAATTGCGCAGAAAATATACCAGAAGCGGTTCAGCTTTTGGGAAAATCGTTGTCAGACGTGCGCCTTATAAGCTACAACCTTTCGCCGGCGGATATTACAAAAAAGGATTTAAGGGCAAATCTTGTAAACCTCTGCGCTTCTATGGCACAGACCTGCGATGTAAAATTCAGAATCTCAATGCCTGATGACACAGACACTTCCTTTTTGAATGAAAATGATATATTGAACCTTTACCGTATTGTGCAGGAAAGTCTTACAAATGTAATAAAACATGCAAATGCCGGCGAAGCGGTAATTCTTATCAGAAATTCCAGCGAAAATGAAGAAAAAGGACTTTACATTTTTATAAGTGATGACGGCTGCGGTTTTGATTATGACGCAGAACAATACGAGGGCTTTTCAAGTTACAAAAGAATCGGCGGTGCAAAACATTTTGGACTTATCGGAATGAAAAAAAGATGCCAGCTGATTGGAGCCGAATTTTCAGTTTCTTCTACCCCGGCGAGGGAACACAAATCAGTATTTTTAAGAGGATGAATTAGAATATGGGACATGAAGTCAGTTTTTTTGTAGTTGAAGATCATACACTCACAAACAGGGGAATCCGCGAATTGATTTCCGAGCGCGGCAGATATTCCTGCTGTGGCTATGCTTTTTCAAAAAATGAATGCACTGAAAAACTTTATGAACTTGCAAAGGAATCCAGACTTCCGGACATTCTGATTCTTGATTTATTCCTTGGCGACGAAAGCGGACTTGATATTCTGCGCGAGGTAAAGGCCAATCTTCCTTCTGTAAAAGTCATTATATATTCAATGTTCGCAAAACCGGGAATTGTATCTCTTGCGCTAGAAGACGATGCCGACGGTTTTGTTCTAAAATCCGCCCCTGAGAGCGAACTTTTTGCAGCCATTGAAGCAATTCTTGCCGGCGACACTTACGTACAGCAGACTCTTGTAGCCCCGCTTTTTACATATAAAAGTGTTTTTGACGGCCTGACACACCAGGAGCAGACAGTTTTCAAAAAACTGATAGAACGAAAAAGCCGCAGCCAGATTACAAAAGAACTGAATATTGTCGAACGCTCACTGGAAAATTACCTTTCCAAAATTTACCAGAAAACAGGCTGCAAGAACCACGAAGAACTAATTAAAAAGTTCGGTGAGTGAAATGAGGACTCTATTTGTAAAGATATTTTCAGTTCTATTCATGAAGGATGCTGGATTTATATTGAAACTTAAAAACTCTGAATTATCTTTCTGACTGCAACAAACTTGCTGATATTCCAAAACTCAACACAAAATAGCACATTTTATACAGAGGAACATTTTTTAAGACCTAAAACAAGAAGAAAAACACATTTTTTAAGCCCTAAAATATAAAACTACGAAGCATAAAATAAACGCCTCTCAAACCGCAAGAATTCGGGAGGTAAAATCTAAAACTTCGAGTTGCGGACTTCAACTCCTTTTGTAAACAAAAACTTTCCACTATAACTGAAACTTTTCTTGAATTTTAGAACTTTTTCGGTTATACTGGAAACAAATGAAACAGATTGCGCTGGACAGATTCGGAACTGACAAAATAATTTCTCTTTACAAGGACAAGCCCGTCATAAAAGTGCTTCAGGGAATACGGCGGTCGGGAAAGTCGTTCATGCTTGAACTTCTTTCACGGAAGATTATTGAAAAAGGCGCGGCGGAAAACCAGATTCTTCTATTAAATATGGAAGATTTTGAGAACGCGGAATTACTGGACGCAAAAAAGCTCTACGACTTTATAAAATCAAAAAGCGAGGCGGCCGGCGGAAAAAAACTCTATCTTTTTCTGGATGAAGTTCAGGAAGTCAGCGGCTGGGAAAAACTTGTGAATTCGCTCTACTCTTCCGCCACGATTGACGCAGACATCTACATAACAGGCTCGAACGCAAATCTTCTTTCCTCCGAGCTGGCGACTTACCTGAGCGGTCGCTATGTTCTGATTCACGTCTGGCCGCTTTCCTACAGGGAATTCTTGTATTTCAATTCTGAAAACGACTCTGCGGCGGCGTTCAGAAAATTCATTGAATTCGGAGGATTTCCGGGACTGAAGGACATGATGGAAAATCCTGTCCAAATCCGCTCGTATCTGGAAGGAATCTATTCAACTGTTCTTCTGAAAGACGTGATTGCCCGCAACAGAATCCGCGACACTGCGATTCTTGAAAAAATCATTCTGTACATCGCCGACAACACAGGGAACATTTTTTCCGCAAAACGGATTTCCGACTTCATGAAGTCCGGCGGCCGCCCGCTTTCCGTGGAGACAATCTACAACGACATAAAATATCTTGAGAACGCGCTGGTCCTGCACAAAGTTCCGCGGTATGACGTGCGCGGCAAGAAAATCCTTGAGACGATGGAAAAATATTACCTTGCCGACCAGGGGCTGCTGACCTTTCTGCACGGCTACAAGGACACCTACATAAACGGCATTCTTGAAAACATCGTGTTCATCGAGCTTCTGCGGCGCGGCTACAAGGTCTTTATCGGAAAAATCGGCGACATGGAGATTGACTTTGCGGCGGAAAAAAACGGCGAAAAACTCTACGTTCAGGTCGCATACCTAATCGGCTCTGAAGAAACTAAAGAAAGGGAACTCCGCCCTCTAAAATCGCTTCTGGCACTAGGCGACAACTTTCCAAAACTCATTCTTACAATGGACGACCTTCCGCCCTCAAACGAAAACGGAATTATAAGGAAGAATATAAGGGAGTGGATTTTGGAGGGGTGAAAGGAGGTGCAAGTATTCAAATTCAGTCCGCTATTTAAATAACGAAACAATCAAAACAATTGGTTCAATTCCAAAAAATATTTGACCTAAATCTCCCCAAGCAGAAAATCCCTTATGTTTCTGTGAATTATTCCGTTATGGGAAAAATCAAATTCGTCCATGGAAACAACATATTTTGGAAAATTGTCTTTTATTGAGTCGTAGACTGAAAATTCTCGTCTCACCGTTTCTTCGCTCGCCAAAAGATACGCCACCTGAACATAAATTTTTACACCGTTCCTTTCTGCGATAAAATCTATTTCAGATTCATCCTTTTTTCCGACAAAAACCTTGAAATTCCTGCGCAAAAGTTCAAGACATACAATGTTCTCAAGAATCTGGTCGATGTTCTGAGTATTTTTTCCGAAAACAGCCTCGCGGAGTCCGTGATCAGCGCAGTAATATTTTTCGTTCACTGTCAGAACCTTTTTTCCCTCCAAATCGTAGCGGCTGATTTTATAAATCAGAAAAGCATCTGCGCAGAATTTCAGGTAGTTCAGAATCGTGTCGTGGGAAATATTCCGCTTCTCGCTCTTAAAATATTTTGAAAGCGAAGTTGCACTGAAAATATGCCCGATATTAGAAAAAGCGTACGCGATAATCCGCTCCAGCGTGTCCACATCGCGGATATTGTTGCGCTTCACAACGTCTTTCAGGACAACAGAATTATAAATGTCCATCAGGTACTGATTTTTTGCGGAATCGTCGCCAAAAAAATTTGCAAGGAACGGCATTCCACCGGTTTTCAAGAAAGCTGTGAAGCAAGCTGACTTGTCAATCTGAGAATTCTTCTGGCGGTTCATCTCCAAGAATTCCGCGAACGAAAACGGATAAATCACAAATTCAACATAGCGGCCGGCAAGATAAGTCGCAAGCTCGCCCGAAAGAAGTTTCGCATTCGAGCCTGTTATGTAAATGTCGCAGTCGAAATCAACACGGCAGGAATTGATGCATTTTTCCCAGCCATCAACCTCCTGAATCTCGTCAAAAAACAGATAGATTTTTCCGTCCGCACTTTTCTGAAACTCGACTATTCTTTTGTGAAGAATTTTTGCGTCTAGCAGCTCGGAATTGGAAAACTGCTCAAAATTTATGCAGAGAAAATTTTTATCGCTCACCCCGGATTTTTTAAGCTCGTTTTTCACAAGTTCCAGCATTACGGATTTTCCCGAACGCCTGATTCCTGTAAAGACTTTGATTAGTTCCGTGTTGATGAACGGCCTGATTCTTTTCATGTAAATTTCGCGGCTTATCATAAGGCAATTTTATCAGTTATAGTCGCCAAAATCAAGAATATTCACATTTTTGGAGAGTATAACTGATAAATACAAACATATAAAACAACCTCCCCCGCTTCAAAATTTGTTATTTTTAACATACAATAAACCGAATAAAAATTATGACAAAAAGGGATTTTCTTCTTTCTCTTTCAAAAGATGAGCTTGTGGAGCTGATTTTCGGTTTTTCAGAAACGAACCGGGAAGCTTGTGATTTTATTCAGAAAAAATGTAAAACGACCAATTCTTTATATCTAAGCTTACAAATAAACAAATGATTGCGGAGCTGTCTTAATGTTGTAATCAGTCAGATTTCTTGGAGGATTATATGATTGAACCTCTCCCAATTTATATGCAAATGCGGTTTCTTTTCCTTCAAAATATGAAAAAAACTTTTCTCTGCATATCCCGGAATATTTTTCAGTTTTTTTCCAAAGTTCCGCCGGTGTTCCTTTTATTACAGAATGAACTTTTACCGAGCCGATAATTTTCATATCTGGAGCCGTTGAATATAACAAGATTTCATCGACAGCCCGTTTTGCAATTTGCCTGCGGTATTCATACTTTTTTGTCCCTTGTAAAATTTGAGATGAATACTCCGGATTTATTGATAACAATATCTTGCACATGTTTAGTCTTATGCTCAATTCAATTTTGGTTTATCTACAGTCCAAAATTTTTCATTCTTATACATGATATTATTCAAAGTTCCCTTTCTTGGAAAAAGAACAGATTCTCCATCAAAAAGAAAATCCGTTATACCACACATAAAACCACCAGAACCATAAACAGGAATTTTTCCACTTTTCAAGTGGCGATAATCCTTTCCATTTCCAAGTTCAAAGAAATCTGAAAAAGACTTCACTTTCCACCCTTCCGGGATTTCTCTTTTCAGCTCTGCGTTATAGACCATTTTTCCGCCGCTGGACTTGTAGGGCTTGCCGTCTGAATTCGGAAAGTCGAACTGCACGAACCAGTAGTCGTAAAGGCGTTTAGCCATCTGCTCAAGCCTTGCGTTTATGCGGCGGTTCAGGGCGATTTTTTCGTCCAATGAGGAAAGAACGCTTGCAATCTTTTTCTGGGTAGAAATATCAGGGATAGAAAGTTCGAGACTTTTCAAATCATCAATAAAAATACACTTTTGAATAGCACCCTTTGATGTATTCTTAAGAAGATTCTGATAAGAATCTGTCATCAATAAATACTTCAAGAAAATAGATTTGAGTTTTTCCTGGTTAGGTTTTATAATCCCAACACTTCGCTGAACCGTATAATTAAGGTTATCTTCAATAATGCACAATTTTCCTAAAGTTCCAACAGTGGAAATCAACACATCATTCTTTTCTAGCTTAGTTCGTTTGTTAATTTTTTCAAAAGTTTGCTTGTCTATCCTTCTGTCTGTTGTTGTATTTATTACAATTTTTCCATCAACAATATTCTTATTACTTAATAAAAAATATTCACCATCAGGAGAATCAACAACAGTCCCATGTTCCCCGTCAGTAATATTCTCGCAAATTTCTCCCAGCTTATATTTCTTCATCTGCATTGTTGTTTCCTGTTTGACTTTCATTCCTTGTTATGTTATTTTCAGATTATGGACGTGAGGTGTGTTAGTTCCCCTGTTCGCCGTTTTTGGCCGCGTCACTCAAGCCTCTGAATTTTTCGGAGGCTTTATTTATTTTAAATAGCTCAGCTGTAATGCTTTTTATTTCGCTTTATTTTCCTTGAACCTTCCATTTGGAACTTGTAAGTAATCCTTACAAGTTCTATTTTCTTCAAGCTCGCCATCTTCATAAATATTTTTAATATGCTAGGTAATATTCTGAGGTTTTGTCTGATAAAGTTCAGCAATTGCCGCTTGCGTCATCCAGATATTATCATCACAAAAAAGAACATCGACTTTTGTATCTCCTTTTTCATTCTGATAAATCATCAGTTTTTTCAAGGTCTTCGTAGATTTCTTTAAGCTTGTTCTTATAAGAAGTTTCAATTTCTTCACGGAGAATTTTCAGAGTGTATCCGTCAAGAATAGACTTGTCGTAATAATATGTGTGAATGGAAATATCATGGAGAACCTACTCAGCCTTTCTTTCATCGGATTGAGGATTGAGCTTTAAAAACTGGCTTTTAAAAATCCCGGTCAGGATATTTGTCTTCGGATCAAAAAAAGTGCCTGCCTGCTTTAATGTAATTCTAGGAATGTATGTGTAGCCAAGCTTTACTAAATGCAAAACCGCAGGCAGCTGAACACGCGAATTCTCACAACCAAATTTATCTGACATATAATTTTTCGCTTTCTTCTATATTATTGGAAAACTATTCTAACATAAATTTGCGTTTTTTTTCTATCAGCATCAACAATGCTGCAAATCTTGTAAAGCAATTTAAAAACGACTGCACTTCTGTAGAATTAATAGCAGCTTTGATAAAAGATTTTATTGTCAACGCAACCAGTTTTTCCATTGATTTCGGCAACATGGAAGAACGGCTGAATCGTATTATTATATAATAAAGTCTGATGATAAAAATATTAAAAACCAAACACGTTATTCTACCAATTTTCGTGCATTAAACTATGACATTGACTCTGTTGTAAAATTCTTTAAAAAGTCTTATTCTTGCTTTGACGAGCGACGCTACTCAAACGGAAGACTTTTGTCATGTAGTTTTATTGTTTCAAGAAGATTTTCTCAATTTATAGTCATTCAAGGTGTAAACTATGGCAAAACAACAGCAAATATAACACCTTCAAACAGAGTGCAGGTTGCAGACGGCTTAAACGTGTTTGAATATTTGCACAGATAAAATTTCTTGCCGGAGATAAAAATTGTTGTCTCCGGCAGTCTTCAATAAGGAAAAATAAAAGATGAAAAAACTTTTTGCAGTGCTGACCGTCTTGATTTTGGGGCTTTCTTTTGTGGCGGCAAAGCCAAAATCAATTGAGGGCGAAGTTTTCAAAAACGGAAAATCATTTTCTGTGAAGGCGTTCCTTTCGTTAAAAATTGAATACAAGAAAGACGGCTCTAAAAAAGTCACTTTGTACGACAAAGACGGAAAAGTCGATTATTATCACCGCTACGACTCTTTTGGAAATCAGACTTATTACCGCGATAAAATTCACAAAATTTCTACAAAAATAAAATACGATTCAATATGGAAGAATTTTAAGCAAAAAAGATTCAGACGGCATTTTCACGCTTTTTGAATATGGCGCGTACAGAAATCTTATAAAACAAAGTTGCACGAATTCAGACGGAGTTGAAGTCAGCGAGAAAGTTTTTGAGTATGACTCCAACGGAAGAAAAATCTTTGAGAAAGAGAAATTTTCAGGCTCGTCAGAAAGTATCATAGAATACGATGGCAATGGGAACGAGATTTACAGCAAGATGACTCTTCCAGACAACGAAATTGAATCTTGGTCAAATTACGATGAAAACGGAAGAATCACGAGCAGCCGCCTGGTAACTTTTGACAGTTTTGACAATGCGAAAAAAGAATACTTCACAGAATACACTTATGAGAAAATCAGAGGCATAATAACTCGGCGGACTGGAAAAAATCATTTTGACGGAAAATTAGTTGAGATTTTAGACACCGATGATGAGGATGGAAACGTAGTTTATAGAAAATCGTCTTGCAGTTTTCCGGGAAGCCCAAGCTACGAATACGCGGAAACTTGGTTTGAATACGATGCGGACGGAAAAGGCTTTTTTTCAAAATCGACTTCTGATGGGAAAAACTTTTCATATTGTTTTTCGGAATATAAATTTTACAAGGACGGCAGAAAAAAAGAAATCTGCACTTATGTAGCTAGAGCGGAGTAAATTTTAAGGAGGCATGATAAAAAAGAAAACGAACAAGCGGTATTGTGATACGCTGAAGTGATTCAGCGGAACCCAGGCGATAGTTCGTCATATTTCATAAGAACATAGATCCTTGTTAAGGAGAATGAAGAGCTTTTGCCGCATCATACTATAGTCATTTAAGACCGAATGGGAGATTGGAACACTATACCGATTAGACTTTCCGCAAAAGAATCAAAACGGAGGTCATCATGGCATTTTTTATTGGCGTTGATTTGCACAAGACTCAGTTTACTGTTCATGTGCGAACTGAAGAAAAAGTTGAGTCTTTGGATCAGATTAAACAGTATCCGACAACAACAGCAGGCTACGCTGAGTTTCTTTCAAGAATTGAAACCTACAAGGCGACAGGAGCTGCAGTGAAAATCGGAGTTGAATCTACCGGAAATACAAGATTCTTCAAAAATCAAGTTGAGAAAGCTGGAGCAGAAGTGACTGTAATCAACACACTCAAATTCAAGGTTATCAACGAATCAACCAAGAAAACTGACAAGCATGATGCTTCGACAATTTCAGAATTTCTTTCAAAGGATATGCTTCCTGAAAGTTATTTGTGTGGAAAAGAAACTGAGAATATCAGACGTTTATTAAAATCAAGAGAACGGCTTGTTCGTTCGACAGTTGGTCAGAAAAACGAAATTCATGCGTTATTGGTGAGTCTGGGACTTTCTGATGAACTCAGAAGCCTTCAAAGTAAAAAAGGGCGCCAGAAGATTTTGGACACCCTTGAGTCGGATAACGACTACGTGCTCGAGGCACAATCAGTAAAACTGATGTTTGAAATTATAGAACGAATTGAAGAAAGCGTAAAGATAATTGAAAAACAGATCAGTGAACTGACAAAAGACGATGAAATGGTGAACCGTCTTATGACAATTCGAGGCTGTGGAAAGATTACAGCATGGACAGTCAGGGCTTACACAGAAGATATATCAAGATTTGCGACAGCAAAGAAGTATGCGGCTTTCTGTGGACTTGTACCTTGGGTTCAGGATTCGAATGAGACCATTCACCACGGAAAGATAACGAAACGGGGTCCTCAGGAATTGAGAACCTGTTTTGTTCAGCTGGTTATGGGAATTCGTCGCTGCAAGGACACTTCTGAATGGAGAATGATGCAGCGATATGAATACATGAAAAAGAATAAAGGCAGTGGCAAATCTATTGTAGCTGCTGCCAGAAAGATGGCAGAAATTGTTTGGGCAATGCTCAATGACAAACAGGATTTTGATTCAGCAAAGATGATTGGAAAATACAAACCTATGATTCTTGCTGACGAAGCTCTTACTGCCATGAATTAGTAATTTAAGAAAGTCGACTTGTTCGTTGACTTTTTATGGGAGCGCATTATGAATCATAGTCCAAAGAAAATTCTATTTTTGCTCGCGGTTGTTCTTTGCGTCTGATCGTTTTCGGCTTTTTCAAAGGAATGAACGGTTATCATAAAAGTGCAGTAGCAAAAACACTGATAAGAAAGGTGGACTATGACACGATACACAAGGGAATTCAGAGCGCAGGCAATAAAATTGTCTGATGAAATTGGAGTAAAAAAAGCGGCGGAGCAACTTGGAGTTGTTTACAGCACATTGGCTGACTGGCGGAAAAAACGGAACACAATGAAAAAAAGAAAAGACAAATGTTTCGTTCGAACCGCTTACAGAACGTGAAAGGCAGATGATGAAAGAGATCGCGGAACTTAAGGAGGCAAATGAAATCCTCAAGGAGACGATGAGTTTTTTAGTAAGAGACCAGAGAAAATAGGAGGCTGCAGCAAGTTCGAGTACATCTTTCAGTTCAAGCGGAAAAACTTCGGAAGCCAGCTTGAGAAAGATTATTCGGTAAAGAAACTTTGCAAAGTTCTTGCGGTCAGTGAAACAGGCTATTACAAGCGGAAACGAAACAGTAACAGGCTGAAGGCCCGGCAGCCTTAGAATATAGTGAACCGCGACTTTACAGTGAAAGAGGCCAATGTGAAATGCCTTACAGACAAACTCAAACTCCATGCAGGGATGGCAAACTGTACATCGCACCTGTAATGGATTGTTTTGGAGGCGAGATAATAAGCCTTGCAATGGACGGCAACATGAAAAAAGAATTGCGCATCAAGGCGGCAAAGGAAGGCTATATGCTGCGCAAACCTAAGTCAGGATTTCTGTTCCATTCGGATGCCGCAAGGTTTCTGCAGTTCTCCAGGTCATCAGCTTCTGGCGGAGTTTTATAATCCTTTCAACATTTTATTTCTTCTATAATCTTTGAGAACATTTCATCGATTTTTGAATTTATTATTCTTGAAAACTCCTTTTTCTCCTTAAAAAGAATGTCAGCTAATTTTTTTTCGCTTGTTTTTGTCGGAGAGTCCGGGTTTTCAAAAAGAAGCTCGAAAGGCTTTTTGTTCAGCGCACCGGCGAGTTTTGTCAGGGTCTTGTCGCTCACCCAGGTCTTGCAGTGCTCAATGTCGGCAAGATAAGGCAGCGAGATGTCGGCGTTTTCTGCCAGGCGTTCCTGCGTCAGATGCAGATTTTTTCTTGCGGCTCGGATATTTTTTGAAAGAATTGCACGTAATTCTGAATTTGCTTCGTATTCTTCAGAACTTTTTTCCATATATCACAATTATATGGTAATAACCTTGCTTGACAAAATATGATAAAAACATAGATAATAAAACAATGTCAATATCATATATTAAAAAGAAATGTTTTCGTGCTTTGTTGCCTGCGCTGATGTTTTTGTCTTTCAGTGCGCTTTACGCAAAATCAGTTCCTTCTTGGTACGGGCATCAGGAGACGCTTTTTCCGTCAGAGTTTTATATAACGGCAGTCGGAGAGGGCGAGAACCGGACGGAAGCTGAAATTGATGCTGTCGCAAAGCTTTCACTTTATTTCAGGACGACAACGGATATAAGCAATCAGCTTCTGAAAAATTACCATGAAATTGACTCTGATGACGGCTGGGAATTTTCAAAGAAAACAAAAATAACTGAGCGCGCGAATATTTCTTCCCAGGCGGAATTCCTTGGAGTTCAGTTTGCGGAAGGTTTTGTTCTGGACGGAAAATTCACGCTTCTTGCTTACATTGAGCGTGCCCAGGCTTTCAGCGTTTATTCCCAGAGAATAAAGACGAACTGCACGGTTCTTGAAAGCCTTCTGCTTGTTGCCGAGGAGTACAGCAATCCTGTTCTTGGCATTGAGGCTGCGCGCAAGACTGTTCCTGTTGCGGATGTTACGGCGGAACTTCTTAAAATGGCGCGGACGGTCAGCAAATCTGAATCTGAGGACTTTGATTATGCGGACACTTTGATTCAGAGGGCGCATACGGCCCTTCAAATTTGCGGGAAGAATCTTGTTTTTCGTGTTGAAGTTACGAACGACTGGAACGGAATGATTTTCCGCACACTTTCGGATTTGCTGGAGGACGCAGGCTACAGTCTTTCTTCAGTGGACGGAATTTGCGCAATTCCTGTAGAAGTTACGGCGAGGCGTGAGGACAATGCGACGGGAATTTTTCTTTACTGCGGAATTGTTGTGAATGTTACGGGCGGCAACGGCGAAACTGTTTTTTCATACTCAAGGAATTTTCCGAAGAAAGGCGCAAGGACGGAAAGTTTTGCATATCAGCGCGCGTATCAGGCGATTGTGAATGAGCTTGAGGCGACTTTTATTAATGAGTTCAGCGCGAAAATAAAGAAATAACGCTTAGTCTTAAAGTTTTGCAGAAATTGGTTTGTCAGAAATTTCCGGAAGACGGGATTTTATAAATTGCAGGTATTTTCAGGAGGAATTTGAAAATGAAGAAGTCTATTTTTGCTGCCGCCGGTGCAGTTTTTATCAGCCTTGGTGCTGCGGTGTTTTTTTCAGGGTGCGCGTCATCGCCTGAAGCCGAAGAAAAGTCCGATGTTCCGGTCTCAAAGCGAGTTGAACGCGAAAGAATCGACTGGAAAGGCGCGTCAATTGGAGCGGAGATTCCAACTTGGGTTTATTCCGCATTGGACGAGGACTACAAGGCAATCAGCAGGCTTCCTCAGTTTGAGGGAAAAGTAATTTTCTTTGAGGAGTCTCAGGGAAAGAATCTTGACCTGCTCAAGTCCAATGTTAACAATTTTGACGTTCAGGGCGCATTCTCACGCAGGCTCAGCAACTTCGTAATCGCGAAATTCGGCGGAGAGCAGGAAGGCTCAAAGAATGATGTCGATTCGGAAAGCTATCTAAAAGAGATTGTCTCAACTTTCTCAAAGACTGAAATCAACGGACTGGGCAGGGAACTTGACTACTGGGTTAAGACCCGCTACATCGACAACTATGCAAAAACTTCTCAGGACATTTATCAGTATTTTGTTGTCTACGGAATTGACAAGAAAGACTTGCGTATTGCGCTTGACCGCGCGCTCGGACTTGCTCAGGCAAAGAGCGAATCTCAGAAGAAAATGAAAGAAGATGTAACGGAAGCTATTCTTGAAGCTCAGTATTTTGCGGAAAGCGAATATTAAATCACTCACGAAGGGAACAGCAATGAAAAAAGTCTTTTTGAGTTGGGCGATGGCTCTCTGCGTTTTCGGAATTTCAGCTCAGATAAAAACCGTGAATTTGGACGAAGCGCTCCGTTCCGCGGCATCCGACATTTGCAATGGAATCCCGGAGCAGTCTGTTATAGGAGTTGTAAAATTTTCTTCGGACAGCAGGGAAATGAGCGACTATCTTGCGGAAAACATGACTGCTGCAATCAAGAATACAGGAAAATTCAGAGTTGTTGAGCGCAGCGGAAAAAATCTTGCGCTTATAAATTCCGAGATTGACTTTCAGTATTCAGGTGAGGTGAGCGATAATTCTGTCGTCGATTTGGGAGAAAAACTCGGTGCGCAGTATCTTGTCTACGGTACGTTCGAGCAGTTTGGCGGAATGCTCCAGCTTACGGTGCGTACTGCAAATGTCTCGACTGCGGAAATTCCGGTTCTCTCGCCGTTCTCAATTACTCCAAATTCATTAATTACGCAGCTTTTAGGTGACGGAAAAGAACTTGTTACTGCGGAAGACTATCTTGACATGATTGCAAGATGCCATTCAAAGCTTTCTTCCATTCAGAAGGACAAAAACCGTGAAATTCAAAAGACCGCCGCGGCTGTTTCCTCAAAATATCAGAATCAGCTGAACAACGTTAATGCGCAGGAACAGGAACCTTGGGAAAGTACTGAGGAATACAACAATCGCATTGCGACGGAAGCCGGAGTTATTGTAAAAAAACGCGACACCGAACTTAGTGGAATTGAAAAGAGCGTGAGCATAAGATACGACGGACTTTACAAGAGCGTTGAGATTCAGATGGAAAAAATCGCGCGCGACTTGCAGACCGTAACTTTCGTGTTGAACGGAGATTCAGTGCAGGTGATGATTGGAGCGTTTGACCGCGAGGCAAAACCAAAGAACTGGCCGATCAGCATAAAGTCATTGGATAAAATGGTGAACTTCACCTACAACGAAAACTATGTCGTGAATGATGCCGACGTAAAATCGGAATATCAGAAAGTGGAGGCATGGAAAGCGGCCGGAAGCCTGAACGGAGAAATAACTTATCAGCTTGTTCAGAGCGCGAACAAAAAGGTCTTTGACGTTAAAGTACTGAACGTGCGCGTATACGACACAGCTTCGGGAAGCACTATGCTGAACGTGAGCATAAACCAGAACGCAGGAACAGCAAGCACCGCCACAAAATCCGCAGGAAAATCCGGCACAGAACAAACGGCGCAGGCAGGAACAGAGATCACAGAATCCATGCTAGTAGATTCAGATGAATACGAAAATGCCAGTTTTAGAACAGCAGAAATTTTTTCATCTGTCATATCAACTTCACTTGACCCCGCAAATACAACCCCATTTGAAAACCCGAGTTTGTGGCGTTTCGGAAAAGGCGCAAACGGAAGCGGAAACATTACATCTACAGTAATCGGATACGCAGGAAGGAAATATTCAGGTGTAAGGTTCAGCGGAAATACAGGTATGTGGAAAGAGTTCAGCACTGATTTCGTTGAAGCCTGCAACAACAGTAAAAACCTCATAAAAGTCCTAGCAATAGGAAACACTGTTGAATTCAAAGTTCTTGGAGATGGAAACAATTGGAAGTTCATAATAGATAACTACGACGGCTCTAAAAATTGGTCAAGGTTCAGCTATTCTTTCAAGACAAAAAAGAATACTGTAACTAAAGTTGTAATCCCATACAAAAGAATGAAGCGCGAAGAATGGTCAACATTCGGAAAACTCGACTTAGCCAACACAAGCTGCAAATGGAGATGCCTATTCTCTCCCGACTTTTTCACACTTCCAAAGAACATAGACTATGAAATAACTTTCTTTGACTGCGATGTTTACATTGAATAACCTTTTCCTATCAATTGTAATGAATCCCACTAATCGCTATACTAGAGCCAAGACTATTTATCTTAGTACAAAAACTTTATGGAGGTTTTATATATGGCAGATACAATGCATGCTTTGGAAAAAAATCCGAACTGGAAAGGCCGCCGCGGTCCTGTGGTTCTTGTAATCATGGACGGTGTTGGCTACGGAAAATATGTTGAGGGCGACGCTGTAAAGGCAAGCCGCATGAAGTACCTTGACTGGTTCACGGCGAACTGTCCACACACAAAGCTCAAGGCCCACGGAACAGCGGTAGGACTTCCTTCTGACGACGACATGGGAAACAGCGAAGTCGGACACAACGCTATGGGCTGCGGACGCGTGTTCGCACAGGGAGCTAAGCTTGTAGGCGAGTCAATCAAATCAGGCAAGATGTTCCAGGACGCAACCTGGCAGAAGCTCATCAAGAACGTGAACAGCAAAGGCTCAACCCTTCACTTTATAGGACTTGTATCTGACGGAAACGTTCACTCCCACATCGACCACCTCAAGGCGATGATTGAAGAGGCGAACAAGGAAGGAGTAAAGAAAATCCGCGTGCACGCATTGCTTGACGGACGCGACGTTGACCCTACTTCCGCACTGAACTACATCACACCGCTTGAAGAATTCCTTGCGGGCTTTGCAGGCTGCGACTATCAGATTGCCTCCGGCGGCGGACGTATGTACATGACAATGGACCGCTACAACGCTGACTGGAGCATGGTTGAGCGCGGATGGAAGGCGCACGTTCTGGGCGAAGGACGTATGTTCGACTCTGCGACAAAGGCAATCGAAACCTACCGTGCCGAAGTTCCGGGCGTTCTTGACCAGGATATGCACGAGTTCGTAATCGCAAAGGACGGAAAGCCAGTCGGAACAATCAACGACGGCGACAGCGTAATCTACTTCAACTTCCGCGGAGACCGTGCCCTAGAGATGACACGCGCGTTTGAGACACCGGCAGGAGGCGAGCTTCCGTTTGACAGAAAGCGTGTTCCGGCCGTTGAGTATGCCGGCATGATGGAATACGACGGAGACGCGCACATTCCTGCCCAGTATCTTGTGAATCCTCCGAGCATTGACCGCACAATGGGCGAATACCTCACAAAGACAGGCGTTCACCTCATGGCGATTTCCGAGACCCAGAAGTACGGACACGTTACATACTTCTTCAACGGAAACAAGCAGGGCAAGTTCGACGAAAAGCTTGAGGACTATGTTGAAGTTCCAAGCGATGTTGTTCCGTTCGAGCAGCGTCCTTGGATGAAATGCGCTGAAATCACCGACAAGGTTATTGAGGCAATCAAGAGCGGAAAGTACGACCACATCAGACTGAACTACCCGAACGGAGACATGGTCGGACACACAGGCGTATTCAACGCGGTGGTCTGCTCAATGGAAGGCATGGACCTTCAGCTTGGAAGATTGAAGGCGGCAATCGAGGAAGCCGGCGGAATCATGTGCATCACGGCTGACCACGGAAACTCAGACGATATGTACGAGCACGCAAAGGACGGCAGCGTAAAGAAGGACAAGGACGGAGAGCCAAAGGCAAAGACATCGCACTCGCTCAACCCGGTACCGGGAATCATCTATGACCCTGAATACAAGGGAGAATACGATAACACCAAGCTCAACGACGGACTTGGAATCTCATCCTGGCCTGCAACAATAATGAATCTTATGGGCTATGTTCCGCCGACGGACTACGACAAGAGCATGGTCAACTTGAAGTAGGCACAACAATAAGCGCATAACAAAGGGCATTCCCAAAACGGATGCCCTTTGTTTTTTATTTTATTCTACTTGTTCAAAAGATATTCCGCGACAGCCTCGTAAGCCGGAATTGAAAGCGGGTCGATGTACTTGTTCGAGGCGTAGTAAGTCGAGGCAAAGCGCGCAATAACCATCTGCGCCGCCGGATCAATGTAGATTGCCTGCCCATGAACGCCGCGCGCCATGTATGCACCGTGCGAGTTGTTCGTAATCCACCACATATTGTGATAGCTCCAGCCCTGCAATTTCGGATAATCGCCTTTTGCAAACGTTGCCTTGTACTCATCGGAAGAGCCTCCGGTCGCAATGTAGTTTACAGCTATTTCAGGAATAACCTGCCTGCCGTTCAGCCTTCCGCCGTTTCTCATCATCTCGCCGAAAGCCGCCATATCGCGAAGGTTCAAGTCAAAGCCGCCGCCTGCAAACGCGATTCCAGAAGGGTCAACCTGGTAGTATCCGTCGTAATGCGCGCCAAGAGGCTTCCAAATCATCCCGGAAACCATATCAGCAAGCCCCTGCCCTGTTACGCGCGAGCAAATCCAGGCAAGAAGCTCTGTGTTCACGGTTCTGTAGCCGAAAGCGTCTCCGTGTTCTGAATCAGGAAGCTTTTTTACAGTTGCAAGGTATTCGTAGTAATTCTGCGGGCCTGTGTAGTCTGCCGGGCGGAACACGTTTCCTGCCGCAGAGTAAGCCCAGATTTCCGCGTTCGGGTTGTTGTAGTCCTCGCTGTATTTTACCGCGGTCGTCATGTCCATAACCTCTTGGACAGTCGCATCCGCGAAGCCTGAATCCTTTAGCTCTGGAATGTATTCAACGACTTTCTTTGACGGCTCAAGTTTGCCTTCAGCAACAAGAATAGAAGCGATTGTTCCAGTAAACGATTTGCTCACCGACATCGCCGCGTGAAGTCCGTCCGGCTTTAAGCCTGCCGGGTATTTTTCATAGACGATTTTTCCCTTGTGCATGACTATGATTCCGTCTGTATAATTCGCACCAAGCGACTCTTCAAAAGTCATCGTCTTGTCTGAATCCCACGGTGTGAATGTTACGTTTCCAATTGCCGGGTCAAACTTTGTCTTTAGCTGATATTTTTTGCCATTGTCTGATGAGACATTCCGTGTAGGAAAAAACTCCCTCATGTGGTTCACGCTGTAGCGCAAAGCCGGAAACTCAAAGAACGATCCGTCCGAAGCATGAAGCGTTTTTTCCTGAGACGGCGGAAATCCTTTCATCCAGCCCATCACGTCGGGCACGGTCTGCTCTGCGGTAGGATAATTCTGGGCAAAGCCAAGACAGCCAGCCAAAGCCAGCGCGGAAAATAAAACGGTTGCTTTCATAGCATTCCTCCTTAATTAATATGATAAGTATTACTAAAAAGATAAGCATAAAGAGAGTGAACGGCAAATTTAGGATATTATAAAAAGATAGTGATTTCTATAGAGTGTCTATAGTAGCTCTCTATGGACACTCCATAGCGTCCATTATGGATACCTCATAGAGTGCTCTGTGGACATCCCATAGCGAACTCTATGCACAGTCCATAGCAGGTCGCTATGAACAGTACATAGAGAATTGGTAGACTTAAACTGCTAAGCCTTTACTGCTTTTAGTTCATAGGCATATCGGAGTTCACGTAAATTCTTTAAGATATTTACACTGCTTCCTGTATACCTTGTTCTGATTATGAGCGAAACATTGCCTTCGGCTACGCTTGACGGAACGCGGGCTATGAGCCGGGACGGCTTGTTTGCGGTGAGCTTGCGGGTTACCCGGTGCTCATTGCCTTCCATGTCAACAAAGAACACTCCCTGCTCTGTATCGGCTTCGTCCTGGATCTTGATTTTTTCACCTTCGATGATGACATCGTCTCCAATCTGAACAGTGCCATCCTTGTTGCCTGTAAGCGTATTGGTAACCGCACCGATTACCGCTCCTCCTGAATCCTTGCATCCAGTTACCTTTACACTGATTTTGGAAGTTTCAGCGCGCAGGCTGGCGGAAGGCATGATGTCGAACGAGCACTTGTGTAGCGCAGTGTCAAACACGGAGTTTATGTCCTCGAAAACTCCTGAAACCCTTGGCGAAAGGCTTCCCACTTCGTTTGAGTAAGTGCAGCCGGAAAGAGCATACTCAAAGACTTTTTTGTTCCTAAGCGAAAGGATATTCAGAATTGTCTCCTTCTTGATTTCGCTTCCTTCTGCAACAATCGCATCCGCAATGTCCTCGTCGCGCTTTGCCGCGGCAGGCACAACGTCCGCAAGCTGGTCGCGGTCATTGTCCTGTGTAAATGGGTTTGGTCTGAGCACAATGCTCCAGACATACTTTTTAGCCATTAAAACCTCCTTTGGTTTGGCGAAAATGCGGGGCTGCTACGCCCCTTAAATAAAACAGCCCGTGAGGATATTCCAAAAGGAGGAACTCCTGCACGGGCAGATTTGCGAGATTGTTATTACTGTGCTGTTCAAGCTGACTTTCTTTCTCTTCACGCTAAGAATTATAACATAGGTATTCCATGCACGCAAATAAAATATAATAAATGTTTACGCTTTGTCATCTTAGGGATTGCCCCCCCCAAAAGCTCTATTGCATGGGATTCCCCTGTTCAACAATGACAAGGTTACCAGATTCTTAGGTTCAGCTTGTATGTGCCGGGGCGGATGCGGTACTGCTCAAGGGTGTCCGGACCGCAGGCTCCTGTTCCTACTCCTCGGTGGGCGGCGTCTATTACTAGAATCCACTTGCCTTCACTTCCTTTGGACAGGTCAACCAGCTCGCTTGTGTGGTGGCACTTGTACAAGTCCTGAGCTGTGTACGGCAAGAGGCTAAAGCTGAATTCTGTGTCCGACTGTACGTGCAGTGTCTTTCCGCCTCCTGAAAGCTCAAGGTACTTTACGCCGCACCTTAGTCCGTTTTCCTGCGGAACAATGTAAGGCACCTCAAGGTCTTTTATGTCCATTTCGTACAAGCCTTTGAGCGCGGAATACTTTCTGTCGCTATAGCATTCGTGGGGACCGCATCCGTACCATTTTGCCTTTGTAAATGCGCTGCTAACAGAAGCTTCAAGACCAATACGTGGATATTCCGGCACTGTACTGTTCAGGCTGAAGTCAGCGCATATTTCCATGAATGAATTGTCTTCCTGCCATGCCTTCTTTATAGCGCAAGAGCAAGTTCCAAAGTCAAACTTCTTTCCGTCCTTCTCTGAAACTATATGGAATACACCATGCGAGTCTTTTACGCCATGGGACTTGTCAAGCGCACAGTCCATCCAGAGCTTAGTAGGCTTTCCGATAAAGCAGCCGGGCACATTGTCGCTGTCAACTTTGTCGTAGAGGGCTTTTATTCCTTCATTTTCGGTGTAGGCATGGAACACTGCAGGCGCAAGGCTCAAGGCAAGCTGCTCGGCTTCCGCGGAAACGCAAGAGGTGCTGTCTGCAAAGCAAGTCCGGCCGGCGCAAATCAGTTCTTCGTCTGAACTGCACAGTTCGCCTTTTAAAGCCCAAGGTGTCTGTTCTGCATAAACAAAGTCGGCATGGAACACTATTTCAGCGCGGCTGTCTGCGTTAAGCACGCACTCACACACTTGAGGAAGCTCAATATGCATTGTTTTTCCAGGGAGAAGTTCTTTAAACGGAATCTCACCCGATGCCTTTGCAGTTCCGTCAACTAGGCATGACCATTTTAAGCTTAAGAAGTCCAGCGGAACAAAGAAAGCCTTACTTTTAACTTCAAAGATTCCCTGGGCGGCATGGATGGCTTTAAGGCGTACAGGTGCAAAAAGACGGCGGCATTCTTCCATTGCAGGCTTAGGGGTCTGGTCAGGGAAGTTCAGTCCGTTAAGGCAAAAGTCGTAGTCGCAAGGGCTATCTTCAAAGTCACCTCCGTACTTCCAGTATTTTCCGCCCTTACTTTCACCAAGCTTTCCTTCCGGGGCATAGGCTGCTATTCCTTGGTCTATCCAGTCCCAGATAAAGCCTCCCTGAAGCCCCTGGGTTGACTCAATCGCATTCCAGTAGTCTGCAAGGCTTCCGTTTGCGTTTCCCATTGCGTGGGAATATTCGCACATGATTAAAGGCCGCCAGTCGTCGCGCTTTGTGGCATAGTCTACAATCAGGTCGATGCTCGGATACATCGGGGCAATGAGGTCGGTAAGCTGTTTTCCGTTTGCAAGGCAGTCAAGAGTGAAGTCTCCCTGATGAATCTGCGGGCGCACAAAGCCTTCGTAATGCACAATGCGCGTGCTGTCGTAGCCTCTAAGCCAGGCGGCTGTTGCCCAGTGGTTCTGTCCGTTGCCGCTTTCGTTTCCTAAAGACCAGCCGAAGATGCAGGCGTGGTTCTTGTCGCGGATTGCCATTCGCTGCACTCTCTGGATATATGAATTGAGCCATTCCTCGCTGCGGCTCATAACATCATAGTATGCGTGGTTTTCGATGTTCGCCTCATCAAGGATGTAGATTCCGTAGCGGTCGCAAAGTTCGTACCAGCGTTCATCGTCCGGGTAATGGCAGGTGCGCACCGCATTGAAGTTGTATTTCTTGAGAGTCTTTATGTCGTGAACCATTTCCGCAGTGGAAAGAGTCTTGGCATTGGACTCGTTGTGCTCGTGGCGGTTCACTCCGTGGATGTAGACTTTCTTGGAATTGAACAGCAGCTCGCGCCTCTTTATTTCCACGGACTTAAACCCAACTGTAAATGAAGAGCTTTCTATATGCCTTCCGTTCTTTTCCAGAAGACTTACAGTTACAAGATAAAGCGACGGCGTTTCGTTAGTCCAAAGAGCAGGCTTTTCAATTACAATGTCTTTCTTTGCAAGCGAAAGGGTGTTGCGCACATCGAGGCTGCACGGAATTTTGCCGGACGCCACTTCTTTTCCGGGGATTCCTGTTGATGGAGTTCCTTCAAGGCGGCAGACTTTGTATTCCACATCAAAGTGCATCTTGTCCACTTCTGTCTGTGTCTTGTACTTGGCTTGCGATGTTGCAATGGCGACTTCAAGTGGAATCACGCCCTTCGGCTCTTCGCCTGAAAAGTCAATGTATGTCAACGCCTTTGCATCCTGAATGAAAACTTTTTCAGTTGAGTAAAGGTAGACGCTTCTGTGGATTCCGCCGAACCACCACTGGTCTTGGTCTTCAACATAGGAGGCGTCTGACCAGCGCACAACCTTTATAACAATTTCAGCGGACGAGCCTTTTATGAAATCAGTTATGTCGAATTCGCAAGGAAGCCTTGTGTCCTTTGAAACGCCGGCTTCAGTTCCGTTCACGTATACAATCGCAACGCTTTCCGCAGAGCCGATATGCAGAACTATACGGCGGCCATTCCATTTTTCGGGCAAGCTCACATTCAGCTTATAGTAGCCAGTGGGATTCTTTTGCGGCACAAACGGAGGCACGCAGTCAAACGGCATCTGGATGTTCGTGTAATGCGGAGAGCTGAAGCCCTGCATTGTCCAGGAAAGAGGCACTTTTATCTTCTGCCACTCAGTCTTTTCGTCCGGCTCATGTTCCGGGGAATCGAAGAAGCAAAAGTCCCATTCTCCGTCCAGGCTTTTAAAGAAGGAGCTTGTAGGCACTTCACAGGATTCAGGTCCTATGGCAGCTTCAATCTGCGACTTTTGCGACGACTCATAAGGAACAAGCGGGCTTCTCATTGGCAGCCTGTTTACTGATTGTATTTCTGGATTCTCCCAAACTCTTTTCATATTCACCTCAAGCTAAATAGTGTTTTTTCTTAACAATGCCGATTGTAAATCAGAATCACATAAATGCAACTTGGCGGAAGAACGAATGCGCAACCGTTGCTCATTTGGATATTAGAAAATTTGACAGATTAAATTTTGTGCTCCTATAATTAATCTCGTTAACGTTAACACAACGAATTTCGTTTTATCACTAGGAGGAAATTTTTATGAAATTGGTTTCTAAAATTATGACCGCGGCTGTAGTTTCAGCCGGCTTATTTTTCATGGGAGGATGCAGCAAGGCTGAGCAGGAAAAGCAGCTTACAGTCTGGTGCTGGGATCCGCAGTTCAATATTTACGCAATGAACACAGCAGCTGAAATATACCAGAGGGAACATCCAGATGTTAAAGTAAATGTAGTTGAAACACCTTGGGCAGACTTGCAGCAGAAACTTATTACTTCACTTTCAGCAAATGACACAAAATCACTTCCTGACATCATCCTTTGCCAGGACACAGCAATGCAGAAAAATATATCAAACTATCCGAACGCATTTTATCCTTTGGACGGAAAAGTTGACATAAGCCAGTTCGCGCAGTTCAAGGTTGGCTACGGAGAGTTCAAAGGCAAGCACTATTCAGTTCCATTTGACAACGGAGCAACAGCTACATTCATCAGAACTGACATTCTTGAAAAAGCCGGACTCAAGCCTTCTGACTTCAACGATATAACCTGGAGACAGTTCCTTGAGCTTGGAAAAATTGTAAAGGCAAAAGCCGGTGTTCCGCTTCTTTCTTATGTAGGAACAGAACCTGACTGTATTTTCATTATGCTTCAGAGCGCGGGAAAATGGGTTTTTGACGAGAACGGAAATCCTTCTATGGTCGGAAATGAGGCGCTTAAGGAAGCTGTTTCAGTTTATTCAGAAATGATAAAGGAAGGCGTTTGCATTACAGTTTCTGACTGGAACGCATACATCGCAAGCATTCAGAATAGCTCGGTTGCGGCAACTATCAACGGATGCTGGATTGCAGGTTCAATCACAAATCAGCCGGCGCAGAAAGGAAAATGGGCAGTTGTAAACACACCAAGGCTCGACAACATTCCTGGCGCAACAAACTATTCAAACCAGGGCGGCTCAAGCTGGATGATTATGAAAAGCTCAAAGAATGCCGAAACTGCCTGCGACTTCTTGAACAAGACTTTTGCCGGAAGCACAGAACTTTACGAAACAATTCTTCCAACTTCTGGAGCAATTGCAACATGGCTTCCTGCATCAAAGACTTCTGTCTATGACCAGCCAAATGATTTCTTTGCAGGCCAGAAAATCTACAAGGACATTGTTGACTACGCCGGAAAAATTCCGCAGGTAAAATACGGAGTTTACAACTACGAAGCAAGAGACGCGATTGGAGTTGTTGTAAGCGACATTCTTACAGGAAAGAAAACCATTGACCAGGGAATAGAAGAAGCTGAAAAGCAAGTTAAATTCCTTATGGGTCTTTAATTGACAAAGCCAGCTGCAGGACAGAAGCAAACTTCAAAACATTCTTGTCTTGCGGCTTTATTTTTTCAGAGGTGCAAATATGAAAAGTAAATCGCTTGAGCGCAAATACAAAATTGCCGGATGGTATTTTGTAATGCCCGCTTCGCTTTTGATTTTTCTTTTTAGCTTTATTCCGATGGTCAGGGCTTTTATTCTTTCACTTCAGTCTGGAGTTGGAAACAATTTAAGTTTCTGCGGAATTAAAAACTACGTCAGACTTTTTCAGGATGAGAAATTTATCGCTTCTCTGAAAAACGTAATTATATATTTTGCTTTTCAAGTTCCAATAATGCTTTTTATCGCCATTATTCTAGCTTGTATTCTTAATGACAAAAAACTGAAATTCAAGGGGCTTTTTAGAACTATAATTTTTCTTCCGTGCGCGACTTCACTTGTAGCTTCCGCCCTTATCTTTAAATCTCTTTTTGCGCTGGACGGACTTGTAAACGTTCTGCTAGTAAACCACCATTTTATTTCTCAGCCAATCAACTGGCTCACTCATCCTGTGTGGGCAAAGGTCATTGTAATTTTTACGATTACCTGGAGATGGACTGGATACAACACCGTGTTTTTTCTTGCGGGACTTCAGGGAATTGAATACAGCATTTATGAGGCTGCAAGAATCGACGGAGCTTCAACAGTCCAGACATTCTTTAGAATAACGCTTCCGCAGTTAAAGCCTGTTGTTCTTCTTACAGCAATCATGTCAACAAACGGAACTTTGCAGCTCTTCGATGAAGTAAAGAATTTGACTGGCGGCGGACCTGGAAACGCGACAATCACAATTTCGCAGTACATCTACGATTTGTCATTCAAGTACAATCCGCAGTTTGGATATGCAGCGGCAGTTTCTTACGCGATTCTTATAATCGTTGCGCTGCTTTCATTTATTCAGATTATTCTTGCTGACAGGAAGGAAAAATGAAAAAATCAGGACACATCACAGAAGTATTAAAATACGCCTTTATAATAACAGTTTGCTTCTTTTCTATATTTCCATTTTACTGGATGCTTTGCGGTGCGACAAACACAAGCGCAGACGTAATCACAGGAAGAGTTATTCCAGGCGCAAATTTGTTTGCAAACATAAAGACAATGCTTTCAACCGTAAAAATCGGACGCGCTTTCTGGAACTCACTGCGCACAACTGTCTGCGGAACTGTTCTTAGCATTTTTGTCTGCTCGCTTGCAGGCTACGGATTTCAGATTTTCAGAGACAAGGGAAAAGACACGCTCATGAACATTCTGCTTATTTCAATGATGATTCCATTCGCTTCGATTATGGTTCCATTGTTTAAAATGTTCAGCGTAATGCATCTTATGAATTCCACGCTAGGATTTATTTTGCCGACTGTTTCAACTGCGTTTCTGATTTTCTTTTTCAGGCAGAATTCGGTAACGTTTCCGCTTGAAACAATTCAGGCAGCAAGAGTTGACGGACTTGGAGAGTTTTCAATCTACCTTAAAATTTACCTTCCGATTATGGCTCCGACATTTGCGGCGGCGGCAATTGTAACTTTTATGAACAACTGGAACAACTATATGTGGCCTTTGATTGTTATGCAAAGCCAGAAAATGCAGACACTGCCACTTTTAGTTTCAGGACTCACAGCAGGATACACTACAGACTACGGACTTTTGATGCTGAACCTTTGCATTATGACAATTCCGACTGTTGTGCTTTTCTTTACACAGCAAAAGAGATTTGTTTCTGGAATTCTTGGTGCTGTAAAATAAAAGTTCAGACAAAAAAAATAGGCGGAAATCTTGAGAAGGACACTCGAAATTTCTGCCTTTATTTTTCAGTAAAAAAAATTATTTTTTATTTGCTTTGTCAAACGCTTCCTGAACTGCAATTGCAAGCTGGTCAGCGCAGGAAGTTCCTTTTGTGCGGCACAAGTTTCCGCGGCACTTTTCTTGAATAAATTCAACAGTTGTTCCGTCAAGGATTTTTGAAATCGCCTTTAAGTTTCCATCGCATCCATTTGTAAATTCAATTCCGCGGACAACATTTCCGTCAAGTTCGAATTTTATATTTGTTGCGCAAACACCTTTTGTCTTAAAATTGCAAACCATAAATTCCTCACTGGCTCAAAATCATTCTGTCAGAAATTGAATCCGTGTCGCCGCCGCTTGCAGTCTGGAATTTTTGGAGCAAGTCAGCAACTTGAAGATTCTTTTTTTCTTCCCCGGAAACATCGTAAACAATATGTCCGTCAAGCATCATGATAAGGCGGTTGCCGTAATGAATGGCGTGCTTCATATTGTGAGTTACCATAAAAGTTGTAAGATGGTCGCGCTCAACAAAATGCTGGGTTAGCTCAAGGACTTTATGCGCAGTCTTTGGATCAAGAGCCGCCGTATGTTCATCAAGCAGCAAAAGCTTCGGTTTTTGCAATGTCGCCATCAAAAGAGTAAGAGCCTGTCTTTGTCCGCCGGAAAGAAGTCCGACTTTTGAAGTCATGCGGTTTTCAAGACCAAGCTCCAAAAGTGAAAGCTGCTTTTTAAATTCTTCCTGTTCAGCGGAAGTAACGCCCCACTTAAGTCCGCGTTTCTTTCCACGGCGCAAAGCAAGCGCAAGGTTTTCCTGAATTTCCATAGTGGCAGCAGTTCCTCTCATCGGATCCTGAAAAACACGTCCAAGATATTTTGCGCGAATATGTTCCTTTTGGCGCGTAATGTCTTCACCGTCAAGAATAATCGAGCCAGAATCGCATTCATGAACGCCAGCAATCAGGTTGAGCAAAGTTGATTTTCCAGCTCCGTTTCCGCCGATTACAGTAACAAAGTCTCCGTCATTTAAAGTCAGGCTTATGTCTTTTAAAGCTTTGCGTTCTGTTATTGTTCCGGGATTAAATGTTTTTGAAACGTGTCTTACTTCAAGCATTTTTAGCCTCCACGGAAATTTTCTTGCAGCGCGAAGCCTTTTGCTTCAACACAGGAACAGAAAGCGCAATTGCAACTACGACAGCGGAAAGAAGCTTTAAATCCTGAGTTTTCATTCCAAGCTGAAGAACAAGCGCGATAATCAAACGGTAAATGACAGAGCCAAACACAACAGAAAGCAAGCTCCACCAAAATCCGAATCGTTTTCCGAAAATAACTTCGCCAATAATTATAGAAGCAAGTCCGATTACGATTGTACCGATTCCCATGCTTACATCTCCGAACCTCTGCTGCTGCATTACAAGTGAACCACTCATGGCAACAAGGGCGTTTGCAATCATAAGTGCCAGAATCTGCATTGAATCAGTGTTGATTCCCTGCGCACGGCTCATTGCGGCATTGTCTCCAGTTGAACGGATTGCGCTGCCGAGTTCTGTTCCAAAGAACCAGTACAAAATTGCAATCGCAGCTCCAGTAAAAATAATTCCAGTAATCAGACTTGAAACAGAAGTTGCACTATAAGGGAAAAATTCTGACAAATTAAAAGCTTTGTTAATCCAGTCCATGATAGTTGTGTGGACTCTTGTCAAAGGCTGATTCGGTCCGCCAAGGACATGAAGGTTTATTGAATAAAGAGCAAGCTGAACCAAGATTCCTGCAAGAATTCCTGGTATCTTGAATTTAGTTGTAAGAAAGCCAGTTACAAGACCAGCAATACTTCCTGCAACCGTAGCCACAAGAACTGCAAGCAAAGGATTTACGCCGCGGACAATAAGAAGAGCGCAGACGCAACCGCCCAAAGCGAAGCTTCCGTCTACAGTCATATCGGCAAAATCAAGGATTTTAAATGTGATGTAAACGCCAAGAGCCATGATTCCCCAAAGCACGCCTTGAGAAACAGCTCCCAGCATTGCGCCTGAAAACGGCACTAAAAAATCTAAAAAAGTATCAAACATAACTCAAAGAGTATATCAGATTTTTTGCGCCGTGTCATTTTTTTTCTATAAAATTTAACTATTTAATCAAGTCGGCTGGAATTTTTACTCCAATGGCGTCAGCAACTTCCTTGTTATACATAAAGTCGCATTTGTCCAAATACTGAATCGGCATCTGAGCAGGCTTTTTTCCGTTTGCAAAAATTTCAACAGCCATCTTTGCAGTCTGTTTTCCAAGCTCATAGTAATTGATTCCGTAAGTTGCAAGTCCGCCAGACTGACACATTCCGCTTTCTCCGCAGATTACAGGAATTTTTGCTTCTGTTGTAACGAGCGAAACTGTAGCCATTGAGCTTGCAATCATGTTGTCTGTAGGACAGTAAATTGCGTCAACTTTTCCAACAAGGCTCTGAACAACCTGCTGAACTTCATTTGTATTTGAAACTGTCGCATCTACAAAAGAAAGTCCTGCGCCCTTGCAAGCTTCCTTTGCAATGTTAATCTGAAATCTTGAATTCTCTTCGCTTGAGCAATACAAAAGTCCGACTTTTTTTGCGGAAGGAACAATTTTCTTAAGAAGGTCAATCTGGGCGGCAACTGGAGTAAGATCAGAAGTTCCGCTTACATTTGTTCCTGGCATTTTGTTCGATTCAACAAGACCGGCAGTTTTTGGGTCTGTAACAGCTGTAACAAGGACAGGTATTGTTGAAGTCTTATTTGCGACTGCCTGAGCTGCAGGAGTTGCGATTGCGAAAATCAAATTGCTGCGCTTTGAAACAAGATTGTCTGCGATTGTAACACAGTTTGACTGCTCGCCCTGGGCATTTTCATAGTCAATCTTAATATTCACGCCGTCAACATAGCCAGCATCTTTTAGTCCGTCAACAAAGCCTTTGTAAGAAGCGTCCAAAGCCGGATGCTCAACAAGCTGAATTACGCCGATTTTTATCTGCTTCTGTTTTTTTGCAGAACAAAGAAATGTGCCGGCAGCTATAAAAGCCAAAGACACAGCTAAAATTTTTGAAATTTTTTTCATGCTATTTCCTCCAAAAAAAATCCGCGGAAAAAATTCCGCAAAACAAAAATACTATAAACGAACTTAAAAAATTACTCAACAACATTGCTATGCAGGGCAAACGCATTATAAATAATTTAACTAAAGTTTGCGCGAAGGAACGGTTCCTGGGGCAAAAACACTCTGATTGTTGCGACCGCGTGAGCGGGCAATTATATAGTTACTTTGCAACAATCAGTGTGCAGCGCATTATTGCGCGATTTTGAACCAGGAAAGCGTGACTGGGAGCCAGTTTTATGCTGAATACATTTATAATGCGTTTGCCCTTTTCGTTAACTTAACATTACTTCCCTATTTCCATTTTTTCCAGTAGACTATGCGTTCTTGCCGTCAAACTGATGAGCAGGAAAGAATTTCGTATGAAGTTCTAATTCTACTTTTTTAATGAACAGATTTTTTTACCTAATAAAAGCCTGTTCAAAGGATATTGAAATGAAGAAATTCAATGTCGCTATTTTTAGCATGGCCGCTTTTGTCCTTTCAATTTTTTCTTCCTGCTCAAAAGAAAAAAAAGAAACTTTCAACCTGTACAACTGGAGCTATTACACGCCTGATTCAGTTCTTGAAAAATTCGCAAAAGAATACAACTGCAAAGTAAAAGTTGATTATTTTGATTCAAATGAAATGATGTATGCAAAGCTCCGCGCCGGCGCAAAAGGCTACGACCTGACAATTCCATCTCAAGACTACACTTCAATTATGATAAAACAGGGAATGGTTCAAAAAATCGATCACTCGCAGTTCCCTAATTCAAAATATATAAATCCTGAAGCACTTGAAAAAGCAAAAGGCTACGACCCGGACATGACTTGGAGCGTTCCATATTGTCTTGCCGCTTCGGGAATTTCTGTAAACAAAACGAAAGTAAAAGACTACGAAAAATCATTTGATATTTTTTCACGCACGGATTTAGCCGGACACATGACAATGATGGACGACATGAGAGTTACAATGGGAAGCGCGCTAAAACATCTTGGCTACTCGCTGAACACAACAGACGACAAAGAGCTTCGTGAAGCCGCAGATTTAATTATAAACAAGTGGCGTCCAAATCTTATAAAGTTCGATGCGGAAGGCTACGGAAAATCATTTGCATCCGGCGATTTCTGGGTTTGCGACGGCTATGCGGAAATTGTATTTGCTGAAGTTCCAGAAGACAAGCACGATGAAGTAATTGATTTCTTTGTTCCTGAATGCGGTTCTGCTGCGTATCTTGATTCAATGGTGATTTTAAAAGATGCCAAGCACTATGACCTTGCAATGAAATTTATTGACTTCAGCCACCGTCCGGAAATCTATGCAGAATTCTGCGACGCGTTGAAATTTCCTGCTTACATAAACAAGGAAGCTGCAAAGTACACAAAGAAAAAACCGATGTATCCAGTTGAAACACTTGAAAAAGTTGAGCTCAAAATGGATGTAGGCGAAGCTCTTTCAAAATACGACGCGCTCTGGCAGGAAATAAGATTTTCCGCGGAATAAAAAAAATAAAAATAAAACTTGCCGCGTTGACACAAAAAGTTAATGCAGCAAGTAAAAAATAAAATTCACTTCGATTAAAAATTAACACAATTCTAACAATTCAATAACCTTCAAAAAACACAGCCTCTTTAGATTTTTCATCGTAAAATGAAAACCAAATGGAGGTTTTAAGTATGAAAAAGACTATTTATGCTGTGCTCAGCGCAATCACACTGGCAGTTTTAGGCGGAACATTATTTGCCGCTCCTAAAAAAAACAAAAACTTCGGAAAGAAAAGTGTTGTTCTCATAAGCCGCGAAGAAGGAAGTGGAACAAGAGGAGCATTTGTTGAGCTTTTCGGAATTGAAATGAAAAACGCAGAAGGCAAAAAAGTTGACTTCACTTCTGAGGAAGCCGACATTACAAACAGCACAGAAGTAATGCTCACTTCAATTGCAGGAAACAAATATGCAATCGGCTATGTTTCCCTTGGCTCGCTGAACAAAACCGTAAAGGCTCTCAAAATTGAAGGCGTATCTCCAAGCGTTTCAAGCATTAAAAATGGAACTTATAAAATTTCCCGCCCGTTCAACATCGTAACAAAACAAACCGGACTTTCAGAAAACGCTTCTGATTTTATCCGCTTCATTCTTTCAAGCGACGGACAGGCAATTGTTGAAGCCAACGGTTACATAAGCGCGACTCAAAATCCGGCGTACATTGCAACTGGAAAAAAAGGAAAAATAACCGTAGCCGGTTCTTCAAGCGTAACTCCTGTAATGGAAAAACTTGCTGAAGCCTACGAAAAACTGAACCCGGAAATCAAAATTGAAGTCCAGATGTCTGACAGCACAACAGGCGTAAACAGCGCGCTCAATGGTGTCTGCGAAATCGGAATGGCAAGCCGCGAATTAAAAGACAGCGAAAAAGCAAAAGGCGCGCTTCAGACAAAAATTGCAATCGACGGAATCGCGGTAATCATCAACAAGGAAAACCCAACAGAAAGCGCATCGATTCAGTCAGTCAAAGACTTATACATTGGAACAATCTCAAAATGGGGCGATGTAAAATAAGCTTGACGGCTTAACAAAAATTGCAGTGCAAATCCAGTTCGGACAAGCGCTGCAATTCAATTCTTTTAAAAGCAGAAAAATATGAAAAACAAATATATAGAACAGACAATGCGATTCGTTTTTCTTGCGGCGGCTTGCGTTTCAATCGCGGCTACAATAACAATCTGCATTTTTCTGTTTGCAAACGGCGTTCCTGCCATGCTTAAAATCGGACTAAAGAATTTCATCTTTGGTTTAAAGTGGAAGCCTTCCATAGATTTATACGGAATTTTCCCGATGATTGTAGGCTCAATTACAGTAACGCTTGGCGCATTGATTCTGGGAGTTCCGCTCGGACTTTTTACAGCGGTTTTTCTTGCGCGCTACTGTCCAAAACAGCTCTACAATTTTTTTGAAAGCGGCGTAAAACTTCTAGCTGGAATTCCTTCTGTTGTCTATGGTTTTTTCGGACTTACAGTCATAGTTCCTGCAATCAGAAATATATTCGGCGGAAACGGAACTTCAATTCTTGCCGCTTCGATTGTCCTTGCGATAATGATTCTTCCAACAATAATAAGCGTAAGCGAATCTTCAATACGGGCAGTGCCTTCACTTTATTTTGAAGGCTCCCTTGCATTAGGAGCTTGCAAGGAACGCAGCATTTTTCTTGTTGAACTTAAGGCGGCAAAAAGCGGAATAATGGCGGGAATAATTCTTGGAGTGGGACGCGCTGTCGGAGAAACAATGGCAGTCATCATGGTCGCAGGAAACCAGGCGATTCTTCCACGCAGCCTTGTAAAAGGAATCAGAACGCTCACTGCAAACATCGTTCTTGAAATGGGATATGCCGCGGACTTGCATAGAGACGCTCTCATTGCAACTTCTGTAATTCTGTTTATTTTCATTTTGATTATAAACTTGTGCTTTTCACTCTTAAAAGAAAAAAAGGAGTAGCAGATAAAATGAAAACTTCGCAAACATTTCAGTCAAAAGTTTTAAAGTCGTTCGTGCTTGGAGCCGGAATTTTTTCAATTGCAATTTCCTGCGGAATCGTAATCTACATTCTTGCAAGAGGAATTCCGAATCTGAATCTGTCGCTTTTCAGCATAAAGTACACAAGCGAAAACAGCTCGCTTTTTCCAGCATTGATAAACACGCTTTCTGCAACAGCAATAACGCTCGCAATAGCAGTGCCAATTGGAATCGGAGCCGCAATTTATTTAAGCGAATACGCATACCGCGGAAGCAAAATCGTAAAGGCAATCAGGCTTGCGACAGAAACATTGTCGGGCATTCCTTCAATCGTGTATGGACTTTTCGGATTTTTGTTTTTCGTAACTTTCCTGCACTGGGGATTTTCTCTGCTTGCCGGATGCTGCACACTCGCGATTATGATTCTTCCTGTAATCGTTCGAACAACAGAAGAAGCCTTGCTTTCCGTAAACGACAGCTACCGTGAAGGAAGCTTCGGACTTGGAGCAGGAAAACTCCGCACAGTATTCTGCATAGTTCTACCTTCCGCAGTTCCGGGAATAATCGCGGGAATTGTCTTGGGTACAGGACGCATCGTTGGAGAAACAGCAGCTTTAATTTACACAGCAGGAACTGTCGCGCGGATTGCAGGCGGAATGCAAAGTGGAAGAACTCTCGCAGTCCACTTGTACGCGCTTTGGAGCGAAGGACTTGCCACAGGTCAGTCTTACGCGACAGCAGTAATTCTTCTTGCCATAGTTCTAATTCTGAACTGGCTAAGTTCTCTTCTTGAAAAAATAATCACAAGGAAAAACAAAAATGAATAAAAGCAAAATATCAGTCCAAGACTTAAATTTATTCTACGGAAACTTTCAGGCGCTTTACGATGTGAATCTTGAAATTCCTGCGAACATGGTTACAGCGTTCATCGGACCAAGCGGCTGCGGAAAATCAACTCTGCTCAAAACTTTCAACAGGATGAACGACCTTGTTGTAGGCTGCAGAACAGAAGGCAAAGTTTTAATAGACGATGAAAATATTTTTGAAAACATAGACGTGAACCTGCTCAGAAAAAAAGTCGGAATGGTATTCCAAAAGCCGAATCCATTTCCAATGAGCATTTACGACAACATCGCCTACGGTCCGCGCACCCACGGAATCAAACGCAAAAGCGACTTGGACAATATCGTTGAAAAAGCCCTGCAGGATGCGGCAATCTGGGATGAAGTAAAAGACAGGCTGAACAAAAGCGCGATAGGACTTTCAGGCGGACAGCAGCAGCGTCTTTGTATTGCACGCGCGCTTGCAATAGAACCGGAAGTGCTTTTAATGGACGAGCCTACAAGCGCGCTAGATCCAATCAGCACAAGCAAAATTGAAGACACAATCGCTGAGTTAAAAAGCAAATACACAATTGTAATTGTAACTCACAATATGCAGCAGGCAACACGCGTAAGCGACTTAACGGCATTTTTCCTGCTCGGAAAAGTGATTGAGTACGGACAAACGGAACAAATATTCAGCTCACCAAAAAACAAAAAGACGGAAGATTATATCACGGGAAGATTCGGCTGATATTTTTCAAAACAGAAAAGCAGAAATTTCTACAAGAGGAAAAAGATGAGAAACAACTTTAACCTGCAGCTAAATGAACTGCACGAAGACTTAAAAAAGATGGGAACACTTTGCGAAGACTGCATAACATTTGCAACCCAGTCGCTTCTCCTTGGAGACACCGAGCTTGGAGAACGCGCAATCCAAGCGGAAAAGCAGACAGACATAATGGAAAAAGAAATTCAAAATCTTTGCATGAGAATTCTTTTGCAGCAGCAGCCGGTAGCAAGCGATCTTAGAACCATAAGCGCGGCAATCAAAGTAATCACAGACATGGAAAGAATCGGAGACCAGGGAAGCGACATTGCAGAGCTGATAAAGAAAACGCAGATTCCATTTGAAGCCTTTAACTCTCACATCGCGGCAATGGCGGACTGCATAATCAGAATGGTTACAGGCAGCGTGGAAAGCTTTATCAAGCAGGACGCAAAACTTGCCAAGCAGATTGCAGACCTTGATGATCAGGCGGACGATCTTTTTATCCAAATCAAAAACGACATTCTGGACATGATGTCTGGAAAAACAAAGCATGACAGAGCATTCGGAGAAAAAGCTCTAAACACACTTATGATCGCAAAGTACCTTGAGCGCATAGGAGACCACGCTGTAAATATAACTGAATGCGCGCTCATGGCGGCAGGCGCACAAAACACATAGCAAGAATAAAAGAGCAAAATTTAAACATTGCAAGCCGTTATAAAATCCTCGGAGCAACCGGGGATTTTTTTATGAGAAAACAGTAAGCGCAAATTCACTGAAAGTTTATTTTAAGCTAACAAAACTCAAACAGAAAAATTTTATTTTTTTGGCAACAAAGAAATAAATCTGCAAGAACAAAAACATTGCAGGTTTCATCAAGCAAATCTTTAAGATAGGAGTTATCTTATGAAAAAACTTTTGGCTGCATCCGTCGCAGGAATTCTTGTATGCGCATCAGTTTTCGCACAGAAAGTTTCGCTCACAAACACATTCGGAGCAAATGACGACAACACAGGAAACGGAGACTTTCTTGAGTTCAACAGAAAAGTAAAAGACAACGGAGATTTGGACGACGGATTTGAAAACGAAGAAGCCCACGTAGACAACAGGCTTCAGCTCGACTTTTCTTCTGAAAAACTTGACGGAAGAGTCCGCATGGAAACTTACGGCCTTAAGCTCAACGGAAAAGAATCTACAACAAGACTCCGCGGCTTTGTACGATTTTCGCCATTTGAGCAGATTGGACTTGCAATAGGAAACGAATTCTTCACAAAAATTACAACAGACGCAGCTTACCTTGGAGCGGCAGACGACACGCCAAAATGGGGACGCATGGCAGAAAACGGATTCGCGGTTGTAGCTCTTCCAGTTGAAGGCTTAAAGATTTCCGGCGGAATAAGAGGAAACACAGAGTACGACAACAACGACAATTACCGCCTTGACTTCGGAGCGCAGTACGCGGCAAAAGACCTTGTAACTTTCGGAGCAACAGCAAAAAGCGTGACTAACGACGACCGCACATTCGGCTTGTTCGCTGGAATCAACAGCATTCAGAACATGATGATCAACCTTGGATTTGTGTACAACGCAAACGACACAGACTTCATTCCGGAAGAAACAAAATACGCGCTCACCTTCTCGGCAGGATACGAAATGAAGGACGCAGGATTTTCAATTTACGCCGATGTTGTTTCAGGACTTTCAAGCAAGTATATCGACAAGGAATACAAGACAAGCGACTTGAAAAATGACAACGGCGACAAGGGAATTCCGATCCAGGCAAAGCTCCTTGCAAACTATGCGCTTACAGAAGCAACAACACTTTCGCTCGCTGTAACAGAAGCCACTGTTATTGGCTGGGACGACGCATACACAACAACAGTTTACCCTTACGCAACATTCGCGCTTCCACAGAACATGGGCGATCTGGACATGGGCGTAAGAATGGAGCTTACAAGCGACGGCCTTACAAAGTTCTCTATCCCGTTCAGCTGGAAATGCAAGTTCATAAACAAAAAGTAAAAAATACTTGATCAGTCATCTTGTCATCCTCCGGCTCGACCGGAGGATCTTGTCATTATCGGACTTTACTCCCTGTCATCTTCGGGCTTGCCCCGCGATGTTTCTGAAAGAAACTCGGTTAACAATCTCCTGCAACAGATTCCTGTGTCGTAGCACAGGAATGACAAAGGAATCAAGCGCGGGAATGACACAAACCAAACTTTTTTTCACTTTTTTTGCCGTTTAAGTTGTCATTTCAAATAAACTCACTATAATTATAGATATACAACAAATCTATTTTTATGGAGACAAAATGAAAATCAACTCCCATTCCATCCCCCCCCCGTGCAGCAGTAGCCTGCGTTCTAGCTCTTAGCCTTTTTCTTTGCACTAGCTGCATGACCGAAGCTGATAGCGGCTCGGACGACGACAGCGGACAAGTAATAACGCCTGTAGAAAATCCTTCCGATTCTGGAAATTCCGGCAACGGCGAAAACAGTGGCGGCTCAAACACAAATCCTTCAAATCCCGAAACCCCAAAAGCAACCTACACCGTAACATTTGACGCAAACGGCGGAACCGGTGAGATGAATCCGCAGACAGCCAAATCAGGAACGGAAATCACGCTTCCGGAAAATGCGTTCACAAAAGACGGCTACATTTTTGCAGGCTGGGCAACATCCGCCGGCGGAAACGTTTCATATTCTGACAAAGCAAAAATCATCGTAAGCGGCAATATCACGCTCTACGCACAGTGGGGAATGACAGCCACAAAAGCAATTTCTGTAATCGAAAATTTTGATGACGGCGAGGAACACACAGTTACCATTGCAGGTGCAATCACTGCGGACGACATTACTAAAATAAAGGAAGCAATCAACGTCAATGCAAAAAGCCCAAAAATCATCCTTGACCTTGGCGGCACAACCGGGCTTACAGAAATTCCTTACCAGGCGTTCGAACGCTGCGAAAACCTTGCAGGCATTGTTATACCAGAAGGAGTTACAACTATAAACGACTTTGCTTTCAATGGCTGTGCCGGACTGAAAACTATTTCACTTCCGAAAGGCATTAATTTTGGTAGTAATTGGGTATTTAACTTCTGCAACTCCCTTGCTCACGTCAGTTTTAGCGGAACGATGGAAGAGTTTGCAAACTTGGACGGCATCAATTCTTGTTCAAAACTTTTCAAAGCGGAAATAACATTCGGCGACGGCACAAACTGGACGCTTGGCAAGGAAATTCGTGATGCTCCGGAATCTGAATCTGTTCCAAACATCTCGTTCAGTGGCGAATGGAACGGCTCGACAAACAAAATGATAAAACTGTCGATTGATGCAAACAATAAAAAAATCAATCTTGACCTTAGCGAAATGACAGGTCTAAAGGAAATTGCCGGCGACAGTTATACCGGCCGCTTCAAGGTTGCAGAACTTGTGCTTCCGTCTTGTGCTGAAAAAATCTGCGATGGCGCGTTCCGTAATCATCTTTATATAGAAAGCATTGTAATTCCGGACGGTGTAAAGACAATCGGCAAAGAGGCATTTTTTCAGTGTAATTATTTAAAAAATGTTGTTATTCCGTCAAGCGTTACTTTAATAGGTGATAACGCATTCAGGGAATGCGACATTTATTCTATCAGTGTGGATTCTGAGATAATCGGAAAGGGCGCTTTTTGTAGTAATCCAAATATGGGTTATGCAACTGAGTCAAGTGTAAGTGAAATAACAATTGGCCCAAATGTAAAAGAAATAGGTGACGATGCATTTACTAGTAATGAATTATTAAAAAGTATTACTATTCCAGATAACGTAAAAAGTCTTGGCTCTCTGATATTTCATCACTGTGATTCGCTTGAAACAGCAGATATAAAATTTACTGACGACAGTGAAGACAGTGGAACTGCTATATTTGATGCGTGCGAAAAGTTAAAAAATGTTAGAATAAGAGACGGCTCTGTAAAAATTCCAGCTTTCGCATTTAATCGTTGTAAAAGTCTTGAATCAATTGAGATTCCTGCAAGCGTAAAGACCATAGGAGAGGGAGCTTTTAGAGGATGTGACTCCCTAAAAGCACTTAACTATGCAGGCAAGAAAGGAGACTTGACAATTGAAGACAATAACGATGATATTATAAGTAAAATAAAGTATAACGGCGAGTAAGAGAGATTCCTGTGTCGTGGCACAGGAATGACAAGAAAAGCCAACCTGTCATTGTCGTGTTCCGACACGGTAATTTTCCCCTCTCATTGCGGAGGGGATTTTTTTGTTTTTGGGACTGCGCTGTTTAGTTTTTTTATCTGGCGCTCCACATTCTGCGCAAAGTTTCCGTAGGCGGAATTGTCCGCAATCGACATGGCAGAAAGATACGGAACAAGCTTTTCGTTTATTGTCCGCACAAGCCTTCCCTTTATGGAATACGCGCTTTCATTTTTTAACGCCCTTCCGCGCACAAACTCATCGTTCGCCTTGTAAAAATCATTCTCGGCATTCCGCAAAGACTGAATCAGTTCCACCACGCCATCCAAAGACGCAGCGTCATTTTTTTCATGCTCCCCCGAAAAATCCTCCAGCATGCTTTCTATAAGCGAAGACTTTGACGAATAGTTTTCCGAAGTGATTTTAAGACCGTACTTTTTTAACACGGCAAGAAGACGCTTGGCGCACTCTCTTTTTTCCGCGGAAGGAAACACCGCGTATCCTTTTAAAAGCGCATTCAGCTTTCTGATTTCCTCATTGCGCGCCTTGTCTTTTTCCGCCAGAGAACTTTTAACCCTGTCCTGCATAATCGCCGTCGTGATTTTTGCAGAAAGCCTTTCAATCTCGCCGAATATTTCCGCAAGAAACTTGTCCTCAATCCCAAAATCCTTGTAAAGCCGCACAAAATAATCAGAAAGTCCGTCCGCAGCCGTTACACGTATTGAATTTCTAAGTTTATTCATTGCTCCTCCTGCTAAAATCGCCATGATTTTTATATAAAATAAATATTTTTTAACAAAATCATAATGATTATAATAAAAAACAAATACTTTTAATGAAAATCAAAATGATTATGTATAATAACAAATATTTTTGAATAAAATCATAATGATTGTATTAAACATAACATATTTTTTAGAATAATCATAATGATTTTTATAGAAAACTAATATTTTCACAAAAAATCACCGTGATTGTAGCAAATAATAAATATTTTTAACAAAAATCATAATGATTGTATGAGGGGAATATTATTCTCCGCCTTGAATTTTCATATTATTGTCTAATCTTTTATAAACAATCAATTTATTACATCATTTGCACTTGATTTTGCATTAAAACAGACATATATTTGTAGCAACAGGAGGCACAATATGACAAATCTTACAATAAGGCTTGACCAAAACGACAAGAATAACTTTTCAGAAATCTGCGACAAAATCGGACTTTCGGTTTCCGCGGCGTTCAACGTTTTTGTAAAGGCAGTGATTCACGAGCAGCGCATTCCGTTCGAGCTTTCCGCACGAGACGACAGCTTTTACTGCCCGGCGAACATCCATTATCTTGAACAGCTCAAAAAACTTGACGACGAAGGCAAGCTTCATTTTTCGGAACATTCGCTTGAGGAAATCGACGGGATGGCTGAATGAAGAAGGAATTTTACGACTTGGCCTGGGAGCAGATTGAATACTGGCAGAATCAGGACAAAAAGACGCTGAAAAAAATCTCAAAACTGCTTGCCGACATCGAGCGCAACGGAAACACCGGGCTTGGTCATCCTGAGCCGCTGAAGGGAAATCTTTCAGGCTGGTGGAGCCGCGAGATTGACGAGAAAAACCGCCTTGTCTACAAAATCGATGGAGACAGCATAAAAATATATCAGTGCAAGAATCATTACGACGATAAGTAGACCTCCCTTCCCCGCTCTTCAAACTGATTTTTAACACAATCAACACAAAGGCAAAACACTTGGCGCAAATAATGGCGACATGAACTTTGATGAAATATTGTCTAGCAAAAACCTTTACACTGTTTTTCAGCCGATTGTCTCGCTGGAAACTGGAGACGTATTTGCTTACGAGGCTCTCACAAGAATTGACGAGTCGGTTTACATCGGAAGCATAAAAAATCTGTTCAAAATTTCAGAGGACGCAAGCCTTTCCTGGCAGCTTGAAAAAAAGTGCATAAAGTCCGCGCTCAAGACTGCAAGGGCTTTGGGGCTCAAGCGCAAGCTGTTCCTGAACATAAATCCAAACGTCCTCATGGAAGAAGAGTTTCAGGAAAACTACATCAAGAGCAAGCTTGAAAAAAACGGAATAGAGCCGTCAACCATCGTGTTTGAAATAACCGGTCAGAAACTTAAAGGCTCGGAGCAAAAACTTTGCGATGCTGTTCTTCACTTTAAAAATCAAAAACTAAAGATTGCGATTGACGACATCGGTGAGTCCTATGCTGCCCTTAACAGAATCTGCACTCTTAATCCGGACTTTATAAAAATCAGCATAGACTTGGTTCAGTCTGTTCACAAGGACAAAGTAAAAAAGGAGATTGTAAGAAGCCTGAGCGCGTTCTGCAAAAACTCTGGAATCAAGCTGATTGCCGTTGGAGTTGAAACAGAAGAAAATCTTGCGGCAATAATGGAACTTGGCATTCCTTACGCCCAAGGATTTTTTACAGGAAAGCCGGAACGTGTTTTTACTAAGACAAGCAAAGAGGCGTTTGTAAGAATAATTTCATACCAGAACAAAAAAAGCTCAAAGTTCGTTGAAGAAAAAAAGAGCATTGACAAGAAAAAGACACAGGCAATCATTCCCACGGAAGGAATAAAGCAAGACAGCCGCCCTATTTCGCAAATCACAAGAAAAGGAATGACAATTCCAGAAACCATGGCGGTTGCGGATGTTGTTGCCTTGTTTAACGCGAACCCGGAAATTTCAATCTTCACTGTTGTAGACAGCGCAAGCAAAGTCATGGGAATTATTCCGCGCATTACGTTGTTCAAGGTTCTGGGCACTCAATACGGATTCAGCATTTATTCCAAGAAGCCGATTTCGCGCCTAATGGTTACGGATTATCTTGCAGTCGATTTTTTTGAGCCGGTGGAAGTTGTTGCGTCAAAGGCAGCATCCCGTGCGGAAGAGCATCTTTACGACCCGATTGTTGTTGAGCAGAACGGAATTTATTTTGGTGTTGTCATATTCAAGGACTTGCTTGAAATCATCGTGAATGTTGAAGTTCTTGAACGTACACAGGAGCTTAACAAGACCACAAGAAAGCTCTTGGAGCAGGAAGCAATGCAGCAGCACGACTTAAAACTTGCCGAGATTGTTCAGAAAAGCATTTATCCTAGCCGCGCGCCAAAAACTTCCAAGTGGGACTGCGCATACATCTTTAAACCGATGGCTTCTGTTTCCGGCGATGTCTATGACTTTTACTACGATGACAAAGGCAGCCTGAATGGAGGCGCGCTTTTCGATGTTTCCGGGCACGGAGTTGCTTCCGGGCTTGTGGGAATTCTTTCCAAGTATCTTGCCAAGGACACTTTCCGCGAAAACAAAAACGAGGAGCTAAGCGCGCTTGCAAGAACATTCAACAAAAAACTCATAAAGGAAAAGGCGAATGTTGAAAACTATCTTACAGGAATTCTTCTGCGCATAACGGACAGCAAGATTGAATACGTGAATGCCGGACACACGGACTTGCTCTGCATTGACAGCAAAAGAAAAGTTTCGGTTGCAGGTGGAGCGAACGGAAGTTTTAGAGGCTCGTTTCTTGGAATTGAAGGACTGCCAGACAATTTTGAAACTGTGGACATTCCACTTGAAAAAAACTCGTGCTACATCATGTTCACGGACTGCCTCACAGAAAGCCGAAACCTTGCAGGAGACGAGCTTGGCATTGAGCTTCTTCAAAAAATTCTTGCAAGAGCTCCACAAGGAACAAGCGCAAAGCAGCTTCTGGAATATTTAATCGACATTTTTGAAGCGTTTACAGAAGCCGTTCCTTTGCGCGACGACCTTACAGTTATTGTGCTTAAGTATCTTGGTGAATGAGCAAACAAAAGGCGTGTTAAAATTTAACAGAGTTTTAACATTCCGAATATTGAAAACCGGTGCGTTTGCTCTATAATGAAATTGCTATGAAAATACTGATTGTAGATGACGAAGAGCCAATCCGCGAGCTTATTAAATACAATGTTGAAAAACAAAAGTACGAAACGTTCACGGCAGAAAATGGACAGCAGGCACTGGAACTTTGCCGCAACAAAAATCCAGACCTTGTAATTCTTGACCTTATGCTTCCAGACATGAGCGGACTGGACATCTGCCGCATAATCAGAAACGACAGTTCCATAAAGAACATTCCAATCATCATGGTTACTGCCAAGACAGAAGATTCCGACATTGTAACAGGCCTTGAGCTTGGAGCAGATGACTATGTAACAAAGCCGTTCAGCCCTAAAGTTCTGCTTGCAAGAATCCAAAGTGTTTTGCGCAGAAAGGGAGAAGCATTCCGTTCAAATTCAGACGAGGATATAAAAATCCGCTCACTTGTAATTTCACCGCTCAAGCACAAAGTTACGCAGAACGGAAAAGAAGTTGAACTTAGCGCAACGGAATTTTCTATTCTTGAATTTCTTGCGCGGCACAAGGGACAGGTCTTTAGCCGGCAACAGATTATCAATGCGGTAAAAGGCTCAAGCTATCCTGTAACAGACCGGTCAATTGATGTTCAGATTCTTGGCATAAGAAAAAAAATCGGAGACAGCCCGGAAAGCTCAAATCCGTTCATTGAAACTTTGCGCGGCGTTGGCTACAGAATTTGCGAGGAATAATATATGCACAGGACTTTAAAAATCCACACGTTGCTTTTTGTCTTTAACGGAATTTTGCTTGCATCCGGATTCACCGTTTTGCTTTTTGTGTGCCTGTGGGCGTTGGAAAGCACCGCAGTTGACCAGACAGAAGCAAACCTAAAATCATTCGCGCATTCACTTGTAAAAATTATTCCGCAGGACAAAAAAAACGCAGACATTTTTATAAAGGAACTCACACATTCCGATGACTCGTTCAGGATTACGCTTATAAATAATGACGGAACAGTTGCGGCGGATTCAGTTTCCAAACCAAGCGAAATGGAAAACCACAGCTACAGAAAAGAAGTGCGTCTTGCTCTGGCAGGAAAAGAAGCAAGCTCAATTCACACAAGCTCTACAAACGGAAAAAGATTTATGTACTATGCGATTCCTCTTTCCGCAAACGAAGTTTTTTCCGTGCTTAGAATTTCCATGCCGATTGAAGAAACTGTATTCTTTTCGTCTTCCACAAAAAATATTTTTGTAATTTCAACAATTCTGATTTTTGCGCTTGTGCTGATTGTTTCGTTTTATATTTCAAGTAAAACTGTGCGTCCGATTTTACTGATGAAAAAGGCAACGGAAGAATATGCAAAGGGAAACTTTGATTTTCACCTGAATATTTCTTCTCCTCAGGAAATGGCGGAACTTGCGCAGTCGTTCAATTCAATGACAGACAGAATTACGCAGAACATTCAAAGCTTGAAAAAAGTTGAGCAAATCCGAAAAGATTTTGTTGCAAATGTAAGCCACGAATTAAAAACTCCGGTAACTTCAATAAAAGGATTCACGGAAACTTTGCTTGACGATGGAATCAACGAACCTGAAACCGCAAAGCATTTTCTTGGAATTATAAACACACAGTGCGAGCGTCTCATAAATATAATAGAAGATTTGCTCACGTTAAGCCGTCTTGAAACAGACGACGGAGTCCTTGAAACCGTAAAGACAGATCTTGTGCAGATTGCAAAAAAAGCCTGCTCAAATCTTGAAAGCGCAGCAACCGAAAAACAAATCAGAATAAATTTCAGCTCAAGCAAAAAGGAAATTTTTATAAAAGGAAATCCGGGGCTTCTTGAACAGGTGATAACAAATTTAATAGACAACTCAGTAAAATATTGCCCGGAAAAAAGCATTGTTTTCTGTTCTCTTTCTGAAAATTCCGGCAAAGCAAAAATAATTGTGGAAGACAATGGAAACGGAATTCCTGATGAATACAAGGACAGAATTTTTGAAAGGTTCTACAGAGTTGACAAAGGAAGAAGCCGCGAACACGGAGGAACTGGACTTGGACTTTCCATTGCAAGGCACATTGTAAATATTCATGGCGGAACAATAAAAGAAACCGGGCGGCCGGACAAAAAGAAAGGCGCGCATTTTGAAATAGAACTTCCGCTTTAAAATATTTCAACTAAACGTAATTAATTCTGCAAAAAATATTTTTTTAAGCTAATTATATTGTATGCAGAATTATATTTTAGATTACTCCAAATCCGGCAAGCAGCCAAACATAAGAGAACTCACGCTTTTAAATGGAATTTCTTATCCTGATGACGAAGAGCTTATAATGCTCATTTTGGGAAAAGGCACAAAAAACAATCCGATTGAAAGCCTTGCTGAAAAAGTTACAAAGACAATAAATTCCAGCAACGAGGAAGAACTCATTCCCAATCTAAAAAAAATCAACGGAATGGGAGAAAGCCGCGCACTCATAATTGCAGCCGCATTGGAACTTGGAAGAAGAAGACGCGGAATTTTACGTTCATCAATAAATGCGCCCAAAGATGTGATTCCATTTTTGCAGCATTACACGCTAATGCCGACCGAGCATTTTATTACAGTTACAGTAAACGGCGCAAAAGAAATTTTAAGCACAAGAGTTGTTTCAGTTGGAACAATAAACAAGGCGCTCATCCATCCGCGGGAAGTTTTTGCAAACGCAGTTTCTGAATACGCCTCTGGAATTATCTGCTGCCACAATCATCCGTGCGGACAATGTTATCCAAGCAACGCAGATATTGACTCCACAAAAATTCTTCAGAAGGCGGCAAAAATTTTAGGCATTGTATTTATGGATCACATAATAATAACAAAGGAAGACTACTTTAGTTTTTTGGAACACGGAATGCTGTGAAAGTTGAATTTTGCAATAAAAGTTATTATATTTTTCAGCATGAAACTCTACTCAAAAAAACAGCTTGTAACTTATTCAATTTCAACAGGAATTCTTGCGGCAGTCGCAGTTTCCGTGTTCTTTACTTTTTTCAAAAATGATTCTTCAAAAAAATCCGGCAAAGAAATTTCAGCAGTAGAAAAAAATCAATCAGAATTAAAAGAAGAAATTCCGCAGACATTTGAAGCGTTTCCTGTCGCGGCGGAAAACGGCTCATACACGCAGGACGAATCTCAAAACATTTCAGTGTACGAAAAATGCAACGAGGCAGTTGTAAACATCACTACAAAAGTGATGGGCTACAACTGGTTCTACGAGCCGATTGTGACAGAAAGCGGTTCTGGTTCCGGCTCAATTATCGACAAGCGCGGATACGTTGTAACAAATGTCCATGTAATAGAAAAAGCCTCTGTAATAAACATTTCACTTGCGGACGGAACAACTTACGAAGGAACAGTTGTAGGTCAGGACATAGAAAGCGACATTGCCGTTTTAAAATTTGAACCTGCGAAAGGTGCCGACTTAAAAACAATTTCGTTCGGAAATTCTGGAAGCCTCAAGGTCGGACAAAAAGTCATCGCAATCGGAAATCCATTCGCACTTGAACGCACAATGACAACTGGAATTATTTCAGGACTTGGACGCCCAATTCAGAAAAGCGCAAACGTAATAATCCGAAATATGATTCAAACTGACGCCGCAATCAATCCGGGAAATTCAGGCGGACCTCTTTTAGATAGCCAAGGACGCATGATTGGAATCAACACAATGATTTACTCTTCCAGCGGCTCTTCTGCCGGAGTCGGATTTGCAATTCCAGCAAGCACTGCCCGACGAGTTGTAAGCGACCTTTTAAAATACGGAAAAGTAAACCGCGGTACAATGAAACTTTCGCTCGTTCAAAACACAGCTCGAATCGCAAATTTTGCAGGATATGAAATTTCTTCCGGCATGATTGTAAGCAGCGTAAAAAAAGGAAGCAAGGCGGATCAGGCAGGAATCAAAGGCGGAACTCAAGCAGTTCAGTACGGCACTTTTTATCCGCAGACAATTTATCTTGGCGGCGACATCATAACAGAAATCAACGGAATAAAAATTTCAAAGCTTGCAGACTACTACAGCGCAATAGAAGACAAAGTTCCAGGCGACGTTGTAACCGTAACCGTTTACCGTAACAGAAAATTTGAAAAGATAAAAATAGAACTAGAGGCGTCAAGCAACTCGCCTAATGCAAGCATATAAAAACAATCAGCGTGTAGCGCATTATTGCGCGATTTTGAACCAGAAAACCGTGACTGGGAGCCAGTTTTATGCTGAATACATTTATAATGCGTTTGCCCTGAATCATCAATTGAATTCCATAGATTTTTTTCTATACTTTATCTAAAATAAACGCATGAGAAAATTTCATGTTGTTTCTCCTTTTGAGCCTTCTGGAGATCAGCCGAACGCAATAAAAAAACTTTCCGAAGGATTTTTCCGCGGAGACAAATATCAGACTTTAAAAGGCGTTACAGGAAGCGGAAAAACTTTCACAATGGCAAAAATAATTGAAGCGGTTCAGCGTCCGACTTTGATTATCAGCCACAACAAAACACTTTCTGCACAGCTTTACAGGGAATTCAAAACCTTTTTTCCAGACAACGCCGTAGAATATTTTGTAAGCTACTACGATTATTATCAGCCGGAAGCTTATGTTCCTGCGCGCGACTTGTATATAGAAAAAGACGCTTCAATAAACAAAGAAATCGACAAGCTCCGTCTCGCCGCAACCTATGCCTTAATGGAACGCCGCGATGTAATTATCGTTGCGACCGTCAGCTGCATTTACGGACTTGGAATGCCTGATCTCTACAAGGAAATGCGGATTCATGTTGAAAAAGGAAACGAGCTTGACACGCACGAAATCGCATCAAGGCTTATTTCAATTCAGTATGAACGGAACGACATGATTCTTGAGCGCGGAAAATTCAGAATCAAAGGCGACACAATTGAAATTTTTCCGCCTTACATGGAAACAGACGAAGCTTACAAAATCGAACTTGACTTTGACCAGATTTCAAGAATAAAAAGATTCAACGCAATTTCTGGAGAAACAATAGAAGAACTTGATGAGCTTCAGCTTTATCCTGCCAAGCACTTTGTTGTTCCGCGCGACCAGATGGCAAGCGTTACAGAAAAAATTCAGACTGAACTTGATTCACGGCTTGAAGAGCTTCGTTCCGCCGGAAAAATTCTTGAAGCCGAACGTTTAAAAACACGCACAACTTACGATCTTGAAATGATGAAAGAAATGGGCTACTGCTCTGGAATTGAAAATTATTCAGGACCGATTTCAGGACGCAAAAGAGGAGATCCGCCTGCAACTTTGCTTCATTATTTTCCTGATGATTTTCTTTGCATGATTGACGAGGCTCACGTTTCTGTTCCGCAGATTGGAGCAATGTACGAAGGCGACCGGGCGCGCAAGCAAAACTTAATCGACTTTGGATTCAGGCTTCCAAGCGCACTGGACAACCGCCCGCTCAAAATCGATGAGTTCACAAAAAAAATGAACCAAGTGATTTTTGTAACTGCGACTCCACGCCCGGAAGAAATTAAAAAATCAACACAAGTCGTGGAGCAGCTTATCCGTCCCACAGGACTTCTTGATCCGAAAATTGAAGTTCGTCCAAGCGAAGGACAAATGCAGGATATTTTTAAAGAAGTCAGCGCGCGCATAAAAAAAGGCGAACGTTCATTGATTCTTACTCTTACAAAAAAAATGGCGGAAGATTTAACCGACTACCTTTCCGAGCTGAATTTAAAAGTCAAATACATTCATTCTGAAATCGACACTTTTGAGCGTGTTGAAATTTTAAAAAGCCTACGAACTGGAGAAACTGATGTTCTAATTGGAATCAATCTTTTGCGCGAAGGAATAGACTTGCCGGAAGTTTCGCTGATAGCAATTCTTGACGCGGACAAAATCGGATTTTTAAGAAGCACAACTTCGCTGATTCAGATTATAGGACGCGCCGCACGAAATGCCGACGGAACAGTTTTAATGTACGCAGACAGAATGAGCGACGCAATGAAAGAAGCCATTGACGAAACTAAACGCCGCCGTTCAATTCAGGAAGCGTACAACAAAGAACACGGAATTGTTCCAAAGACAATAAAAAAAGCAGTTGAAGATATTCTTGAGCATCAAAAAGAAGACGCAGAGCAAGAAGCAAACATAAAGCTTGAAGCTCTTAAAAACTGCACAAATCTTTTTGTCGCCAAGCAAAGAAAAAAACTTCTTGACCTGATGAAAAAAGAAATGTCAGAAGCAGCCGATCGCCTTGACTATGAGCAGGCAGCCGTTTTGCGCGATCAGATTATAGAAATAGAAAAAACTTACGGAAAATAAACAGCAGTTTTTCGGGGGTCTTATGAAAACAAAAAATTTCTTTTTAGCATATCTTGTCGTGGCAGTCTTGATTTTGCAAAATTCCTTTTCACAGACAAAACAAACACAATCTCAAAGCGGCAGGGCAATTTCTTTGATTCCGAAATTTGAACTTAAACTAAATGAAAAAGGAATGCCGGGCGCACTTTCAGGAAAAAGCGCGATGTGCGAAATCAGCTCGGTTGTCTACGAGCCAAAAGGTCCGCTTGAACCGAACTCATTTTTTTGCGCAACGGTAACTTACAAGGCGACTGGTGAAAATTATTTTACGGAGCAGACAAAACTTTCAGCCGCAAACAAAACGGCTGCGAAAATCATAAAAGGAAGCAAAAAAAATCTCGTTGTAAAATACACGGCTTGGGCTCAAAGTCCAAACGAGCCAAAAAGCGCGGACATGATTCAATATGAAAAAGAAAGGCAAAAACAGGGAAATCCCGACACAAGCGTTGCGATAGGAAAAAAATACGACCCGATTTCAGAATCAGGCGTGCTTAAAATGTATCATCCTTCGAAAATCAGAAAATATCCGACAACGGCCAGCAATGCAGGAACAGAGCTTCCAGATGAGTTCAGAATCTACGACCTTGACGCGCAAAGATTTTTTCCGAACGCGATTGGAAAATGGTATCTCGTAAAAGATTCAGAAAACAACTTTGGATTCGTTCCGGCAAACTGCGTAAAAGACATAAAAATGCAATCTCAAAAAGATGAAGAATCTGCCACAGCAAAAAGAAACATAAAGCAGGAAAAAGAAATTGAAAAAGCAAAAACGCTCGCAATCGACACTTCGGAGCAAGAGCAATGGAAAGGCGCGCCGGCAATTTTGAGGCGAACTCCGTTTGAGTTTGAAGGCGGAAACGGAACTGCCGAAAATCCGTTCTTAATCAAAACAGCAGAGCAGCTAAACTCAATCAGATTCGGGCTTGATTTTCATTACAAGCTGATTTCAGACATCGACCTTTCAAAATGGGGCAACTGGATTCCAATCGGCGGAACTCCGTCTTATGGCGGAAGCCACGGCGGACAAGGATTCCAGGCGGCGGATAAGGGAAGCGGAAAATTTTCAGGCTCACTAGACGGAAACCACCACGTAATTTCAGGAATGACGATAATAGACCACAGCGACGACATCTTTATGGGAGAAGACTTTGCGGAACGTTCCTACGCGCTTTTCGCCGAAATGATTAGACCAAAAGATTTCAGACAAGCGCAAAACAACTTTGTAAAAAACCTCGGAATCATAAACTATACAATCGATGTGAGCTACACAAAGCTAAAAAACGGATGCACGCTCAATGCGGCGGCTCTTTCACCAAACGCATCAAGCAGAACGTTTGAAAACTGCTATTCATCAGGCGGAAAAATCAAAATCCACGCAAGCCGCGCCGATGAGCAGGAAAACAGTTTATTCATTTACGCAGGCGGACTTCTTTCTTCAATTGACCACACAAAAGTCATAAACTGCTACAACACTTCTCCTCTAATAATCACAACAAGCGACACGGACTATATAGACACGCAACGCGGAAGCAAGAGGATGGTTATAGCAGGAGGAATCGCAAGGCGGGCGGAATACAGCAAAATAACCGGCTGCATGAACTCAGGCGAAATTTCAGTTCCGTATGCAAACTGGGGACTTGCGGCTCTTTCTGCTGGAATCGTTGCGAGGGTCGGAATAAGCGACGCCCCGGAAAACATTTACAATCTTCCGCCAGAAACCGCAACAAACATAACAAGCTGCTACAACATCGGAACAATCCGTGGAACTTACGTCGCAGGCATTATGGGCTTCACAGGAACTGACTGCTACGTAAGCGACTGCTACAACGCGGGAACTCTTGAAATTGACGAGCTTAATCCGAACAAAGAGCATTACCAGATAATAAAAGCCGACATCGCTATTCCAATCTGCAAAATTTTTAACTACGGAAAAAAATATGTTCACGACAACGGAATAAAAGTTGTTTCAGGCGACAAATGGATAGATTCTCCAAAGCTCGGAAGAAAAATCCTAAAGGCAATTCCAGAAGACAAGCTCGGAATCAAGCCAAGCGCGCCGGAAGCTCCAACACAAATCGCAGGATTTTCAGACGTGATGTCAAACGATATTTTTGCGCTTTCTGTTCCCTGGGCGGTTGAAAATGGAATTGCCAAGCCTTCATCAAAAACAACATTCTCTCCGAACGAGCCTTGCACTCGCGGACAAGTTCTAACTTATATTTACCGTTGGAACAACTCACCAAAGCCTTCAATAAAAAATCCGTTCAAAGACGTAAAGCCAAGCGACAGTTTTTATAATGCGGCGCTCTGGGCTTATGAAAAAGGACTTTTCAAAGGAAACACTCTCAACGGAAACTCTCCTTGCACGCGAGGAGACACAATCGAATTCTTATGGAAATACGCGAATTCTTATCCGATGAATCCGGCAGACAATTTTACCGATGTTCCGCGCTCGTCAAAATATCATTCCGCCGTTTCCTGGGCTTACTGGATGAGAGTTGCGACAGGAATCACACCGACAACATTCGAGCCTGAATCAGCCTGCACAAAAGCGCAAGTCGTAACGTTCATTTATAATCTTGAACACTCGCACTTTATGGACTGGATAAAAATGGCTTCGGAATATTAAAATAATTAGGTCGAAAAAATCTTATGGAGGAAAAAATGAAAAAATCAATTTTCAAGACCATCATCTTAATCAGCGCGCTTGCACTTGCTGCAGCTCCAGTTTTCTCGCAGACAAAAAAGAAAATGCAATCAAAGAAAACTCAGTCCGCAGAAACAGAATCAACACAATCGTACTGGGATGGCGCACCGGCAGTCTTAAAGAAAACTCCGTTCAAATTTGAAGGCGGAACTGGCACTCTCAAAGATCCATACTTAATCAAAACAGCAGAGCAGCTCAACTCAGTCAGATTCGGACTTTCAAAGCACTACAAGCTGATTGCGGACATCGACCTTTCAAAATGGGGCAACTGGATTCCAATCGGCGGAACTCCTGCTTACGCTGGAGCTTTTACAAATCACCCTGAAAAAGCAAGTGCAGGATGCGGAGAATTCACAGGCTCTTTTAACGGAAACGACCATGTAATCTCTGGAATGACAATAATTGACCATAGAGACGACATCTTTATGGGAGAAGATGATGCAATACGCGCATACGCTCTTTTTGGAGCAATAATTCCAGAAAAAAATTCATTCATTAGAAATCTCGGAGTTGTGAACTACACAATCGACATCAGCTACACAAAAATGAAATACAACTGCACTCTTCGGGTGGCGGCGATTTCTCATTTTGCGTCAGGCGTAATAGTAGAAAACTGCTACACTTCAGGCGGAAAAATCAAAGTGCATACAGGACGCGCAGGCAACCAAACCAGCAGAGCTTATGTAATGGCAGGCGGAATGTTCACAGAAGTTGTAGACTCAAGAATCACAAACTGCTACAACACATCTCCAATCATCATAACAACAAGCGACACAGACTACATGAACTATAATTACACAACCACAACAAGGCAGCTTGGTGATCTTCGTTCTGCAAGGGCTGGCGGAATTGCATCGACGATAGAGTACACGCACATAGCAGGCTGCATGAACGCAGGTGAAGTTACAGTTCCTTACTCAAACTTTGGATACGGAAATTCGCTTGCAGGAGGAATTGTAGGAAAAGTTGAATGCGATGGTCTGAATACTATTTACGACTTGCCTCCAGAAGCGGCAAGCACAATAACAAGCTGCTACAACATCGGAAAAATCACAGGAAGTTATGCCTGCGGAATTTTGGGAATCACACACACCGACTGCTACATAAGCGACTGCTACAACATTGGTGAACTTGTTCTTGATGAAGACAATCCGCAAAAAGACTATATTCCAACTTTCAAGGATGACATAGTTCAAGGCAGTATTCTTGAATACGGAAAAAAATACGTTCACGACAACGGAATAAAAGTCGTTCATGGCAGCAGATGGATAGATTCTCCAACGCTCGGAAGAAAAATCCTTAAAGCAATTCCAGAAGACAAACTTGGAATAAAACCAAGCGAGCCGGAAGAAGCAACACAAATTGCAGGATTTACAGATGTGAAGTCAAGCGATGACTTTGCACGCTCTGCTCCCTGGGCAGTTGAAAAAGGAGTCGCAAAGCCATCATCAAAAACAACATTCTCTCCAAACGAGCCTTGCACAAGAGGACAAGTTGTTACATACATTTACCGCTGGCAAGGGTCTCCAAAAGTTTCAGGCAAAAATCCGTTCAAAGATGTAAGGCCAAGCGATTCTTTCTACAACGCGGCACTCTGGGCTTACCAAAAAGGATTTTTAGAGGGAAAAACATTCAACGGAAACGCTCCTTGCACACGTGGCGATGCGCTTGAAATTTTATGGAAATGCTCAGGCTCAATGTCGATGATTGCAATTGATAACTTTACCGATGTTCCGCGCTCGTCAAAATATCAGCAACCAGTTTCTTGGGCATACTACGGTGCAATCGCAAAACCAACCACAAAAACCACATTCGAGCCTGAAAGCGTCTGCACAAAAGGCCAGATTGTAACGTTCATTTACCAAGTTGAGCACACAGGCTTAAAGGACTGGATGGATACAACGCAAAAAAATTCAAATTCAAGTCAAATAGAAGCTATATATGAGAGCACGCTAAAAGAAATGGGCTTGGAGGATTTTTTAAACGGAAATCAGTTCTAACTGCCAGATTCAATATAATCATCAGGGCAAACGCATTATAAATAATCTAAGTAAAGTTTGCGCGAAGGAACGGTTCC
>OJAW01000144.1_pt1 | contig 55559 bp, 56 predicted proteins | sample 1589151 | NCBI WGS metagenome assembly OJAW01 (sample SAMN03283290) | human gut metagenome | biome: human-associated habitat; material: feces | host: Homo sapiens | place: Peru | collected 2012
ACTTCCTATTTATGAAATAGAATTTAATAATATATTAGAAGAAGTAAAGGAGTAAAGAATTATGGAAGAAAATTATTTAGAGAATATAAGAGGTTATATAATAAGTGAACAAGCAAGGACTATAGTAAGAGATTATAATGCTAATAAAAGTAAACTTGAAACTTATTACAATATTGGAAAGGAGCTTGCTGAAGCAGGCAAACATTATGGGGAAGGGATAATTAAGAAATATTCAGAAAGGTTGACTTTAAAATTTGGGAAGGGATATTCTACTAGAAATTTAAAATATATGAGAAACTTTTATAATTTTCAAAAAGGGCAAACAATGTTTGCCCAATTGACATGGAACCATTATTTAAAATTATTACCATTAAAAGACATTAATGAAATTAAATTTATTATTCAAAAAGGTAGTTTTAGGAATAAATACGTTGAAGTTGATATAGATCAAGATATATTTGAAGGCTTAATTAATACTATATTCTAGTTTTTTTTTATTAATTAATGTATAATAAGTTTAGGTGGTTTTATGAACTTTAGTTATATTATATTTGATAATAAAAAAGGAATAAATTTTGAAATTAAAGAAAATACTTTTGTTACATTTATTGGGGATAGTAATGATTATATTTATGATAATATTATTTTTAAGAATAGTAATGATTATCTTACCATGGGATATAGTAAGATAAATAATAAATATATTACTAAGCTTTATAATTTAATAGGTGTGAGTAGTTTTGAATTTATTAATATTTTTAATAGTGAAACTGTATTAGATGAGCTTGCTTTTCCTTTAGAAAGTAAAGCTATTAAAAGAGAGGATATGAAAAAGAAAATAGAAGAAATTAGTACTAAGTTTAAGTTTAATAATTATTTAGAAGAAAGTCCTTATAGTTTAAATATAAGTAAAAGATGTCTTTTACTTATAATGATATCTTTAATAACTGAACCTAAAGTATTAATTATAAATAATTTACTTGAACTTTTAGATAGTGATGATTTTGAATTAGTTATAAATATATTAAATGAATATAAAGAAAATCATATTGTTTTAAATTTTACTAATAATATTGAAGAGACTTTACTTGGAGAATATATAATAGTGACTAATAATGAAAAGGTAGTAGTAAGTGGTAAAACTATAAGTGTACTTAATGAAGAAAAGATAATGAAGAGATTAGGACATAATTTACCTTTTATAGTACTTCTTAATAAGTATTTAAAAGATTATAACTTAATAGATAAATATATTCTTAATTATAATAGTTTGGGGGAAATATTATGGAAATAGAATTTAAGAATGTAACATATAAAGAGAATGTTAGAACTCCTTTAGAAAAGATGTATCTTAATAATATTAGTTTTAAAATAGAAAAAAATGGTATTTATTCTTTTATAGGGGATGCTTCTTCAGGAAAAGAAAAGATACCACTTCTTATAAATGCAGTAAATAAGCCATACATGGGTAAGATAAAAGTAGGAGAATTTCTAAATGATGGTGGATATATTAAGAATATAAATAAATTAAGGATGAATATATCTTATGTACCAATGAATCCTGAAGATTTGTTAATATGTAAAACTGTTAAAGAGGAGTTATCTTTTGGACTTAAGTATTTTAAATATAAATTAAATAAACAAGATATTAGAGTAGTAGATGCTTTAAAGTTAGTAAATATGAGTGAAGAGGATTTAAATAAGAGAGTAAGTTCTTTAAGTTTAATGGAAAAGAAAAAAATAACTATTGCTAGTACATTGATATTTAACCCTAATGTAATAGTACTTGAAGAACCTTGGTTATTTTTAAAAACTAAAGATAGAATAAGTTTAAATAATTTATTAATAAAATTAAAGAATAAATATAATAAGACTATAATTATAATATCTAAAGATACTGATAGGCTTTATGAAGTTAGTGATAAAGTATTTTTACTTAAGAATGGTAAAATAATAGGAGAAGGGAATAAAGAGTTACTAGAAAATGAAGAATTAATGAAGAGTATAAATGTTAAAACTCCTGATATATGTAAATTTATTAATGTATCTAATAGAATGAATGCTAATTTAACCTTTACTACTAATATATTAGATTTAATAAAGGAGGTATATAGAAATGCAAAGTAATAAATATTTTGGTCAGTATTATCCTATTGATAGTAAAATACATAATTTAAATGTATTTACAAAGTTAATAACTCTTTTACTATTAATAATTACTTTAATAATAAGTAATAGTTTAAGACTGGAATTAGTTATATTTTTCTTTATATTTATACTTTTGTATGAAAGTAAAGTACCACTTAGATTTTATTTTAATATTATTTATGGTTTAAGATATTTATTGATTATTTTAGTAGTATTACTTGCTAGTAAAGGTTTAACATTAAATGTAGCTGTTACTATATTATTTAAAGTGTTTAATATTATATCTTATTTATCATTAATATTTTATACAACGAGTAATAGTGAACTTAAATATGGTTTAGAAAAGATATTAAGTCCTTTTAATTTTTTGAATTTAAGAGTAAGTACATTTATAAATAGATTAGTTAACTTAATTAACTTCTTTCCTCTTTTATTAATAACAGAAAGAGAGGTTCTTATAAGTTCATCGGCAAGAGGATTAGATTATTTTCATACTGATTTAATGTCAAGATTTATAATTTCATTAATATCACTTGAGAATACATTTAGATTAACTATGGAAAAATTAAAAAGAAAAAAATTAAGTAATAAAATAAAGTTATATAGTACTAAAACATATAGAACTAATTTAAGAACAAATAAGTTTAAATTATATGATTTAATTATATTAATGGTGTTCATTATGTTTATTTATTATAGTATAAGGGTGGGAATATGAGATATTTATGTAATGTAAGTTATGATGGTAAGGACTACTATGGTAGTCAAGTACAAAAGGATAAGAAGACTATTGAAGGAGAAATAGAAAGAGTTTTTTCTAAAGTTTTAAATCATAAAGTAAATATAATATTATCTTCTAGAACAGATAGAAAGGTACATGCTTATAATTCTTATTTTCATTTTGATGAGGATAAATGTATTAATGAAGATAAACTACTAACAAGTGTAAATAAATTAATTAATAAGGATATTTATATTAAGAGTATAAAAAAAGTAAGTGATGATTTTCATGCAAGATATAGTGTAAAATCTAAAGAATATTTATATGTAATAAATACTGGTATATATAATCCTTTAATGAAGGATTATGAACTGGAATATAATAAGAAAATAGATATAAAGCTTTTAAAGAAAGCAAGTAAATATTTAATTGGTACTCATGATTTTAAATCATTTACATCTGATAGTTTAGATAAAAGTTCAGTGAGAACTATTAATTATATAAAGATAGAAGAAGAAAATGAATTAGTTAAAATATATATAAATGGTAATGGTTTTTTAAAATATATGGTTAGAAATATAGTTGGTTTATTACTTGAAATAAATGAAAATAAGAAAAGAATAGAGGATATAAAAGTAATTTTGGAAAGTAAAGATAGATGTAAACTGGGAGTAAAGGCAAGTCCAGAAGGTTTGTATTTGAATAAAGTAAATTATTAAAATGTAATAAAAAGTAAAGACTTTTTAAGTAAAATTTGTTAAAATTATACTAGAGGAGGATAGATATATGTTAAATAGTATTAAAGGTAAAGAAATTAAGAGTATATTATTTGGTATATTACTTATAGCTTTAGCTGTTTTCTTGATGTTAAGACCACTTGAAATAGTGAGTACATTAATAAAAGTAATAGGAATCTTTATATTAGTATGTGGGGTATTTGATTTTATAAATTATTTCTTTAATAAAGAGGATGAAGTATTTTTTAACTATGGATTATTTAGAGGTATTATGGAGATAACGGTAGGTATATTATTTGTTTTTAAGTATAATTTACTTATTACTTTATTTCCATCATTACTAGGTCTAATGATAGTATTTATTAACATATTTAAACTTCAAACTGCTATTGAGTATAAAAATGTAGAGAATAGTAATTATATGACTGGAATTATTATATCTAGTTTATCTATTATACTAGGAATTATTGTTTTAATAAATCCTTTTGAAACAGTTGAGGTTGTTGTTATAGTATCTGGGGCTATATTACTTGTTAGTGAAATATCTAATATAATCTACAGTGCTAGTGTATTAAGATTTATTAAAAAAACAGAAAAAGTAGTAAAAGATATTACTGTAAATGAATAAAAAGGGGAGAAGAAGATGAATATAAAAATATATAAATGTAACAAATGCGGGAATTTATTATTAAATATTAAAGATAGTAATTCTGTAACTTGTTGTCAAGAAAAAATGGAAGAATTAGAAGTACATGAAGAAAAAACAAGCCATACACCACTTTATTATAAACAAGATAAAAAAGTATTTGTAAGTATAGACCATGAAATGACAGTTGAACACCATATAGAAGCAATTATAATAAAGAGTGATAAGGAGTTACTAATTCATTATTTAGAAGAAGATGATGATCCTGAAATTATTTTAGGTTATGAGCAAAATATGTCTATATATTCTTTATGTAATAAACATGGACTTTATAAAACTATGGTTGAATAACATAGTTTTATTTTTATATAGACACATTTATAATAAAGTGTTAAAATATTTTTAGGATGGTGATGATATGAAAAAAACAGGAAATATTTTATGGGGGCTTTTGTTAGTCGCACTTGGTATTATAATAGGTTTAAATACTTTAGGAATAGCAGATATTAATATATTCTTTAAGGGTTGGTGGACTTTATTTATAATTATTCCTTCATTTATAAGTATAATTAAAGATGATGAAAAAATAGGGAGTTTAATAGCATTTTTAATAGGTGTAGGACTTTTATTAAGTGTTAGAGATATAATTGATTTTAGTTTAATATGGAAACTTTTAGTACCAATTATATTTGTAATAATTGGATTATCTATAATATTTAAAGATAGCTTAAACAAGAAATTAAAAGAAGAATTTGAAAAAATTAAACTTGATAAAAAAGGAGAAGAAATTACAGCTACTTTCTCAGAACAAAAAATAAATTATGATGAAGAGACATTTAACGGAGCAGAAATAAATGCAATATTTGGAGGAGTTAAACTTGATTTAAGAAAAGCTAAGATTAAAAAAGATACTTTAATTAAAACAACATGCATATTTGGTGGAGTAGATATTTTACTTCCAAAGGATACAAATGTGAAAGTAGTTTCTACTAATATATTTGGAGGAGTAGATAATAAAATAAAGAATGCAGAAAGTAAGAAAACACTATACATTAATAGTACTAATATATTTGGAGGTACTGATATAAAATGAATACATTCCAAAAAGTAATAAAATATTTTGCAATAGCTTTAGCTTTCTTAATTATTGGTTCTATTATAAGTATAGCTTTTGAAGTAGTTTCTTCTTTTACAGATGTATTTAATAAAGAAGAATTAACAGATAAAATTACTTATGATGTTAAATCTAATATTGAAAAATTAGACATAAAAGTAAATTCTACTAAATTAAGTATTAATAAAGGAGATAGTTTTAAAGTAACAACTAATAGTAATAAAATAAAAGTTAATGAAACAAATGGAAAACTTGAAATAATTGATAAAAGTAATAAAATGATTAAAGATAAAGAAGTAATAATTACTATACCAAGTAACTATAACTTTACAGAAATAAAAATTGATTTAGGTGCTGGAGAAACTATTATAGATACATTAAGTGCTTTAATAGTTGATATAGAAATGGGTGCTGGTAAACTTACTATCAATGACATTGAAGCAATAAATAGTATGGATCTTGATGGTGGTGCCGGAGAAATAAAAATTCTAAATGGTAAAATAAATAATTTAGATCTTGACATGGGAGTTGGAAAAACTACTGTAAATGGTTTAATAACTGGTAAATCAAAAATAGATGCCGGAGTAGGAGGATTATATATTGATTTACTAAGTACACTAGAAGATTATAAAATTAAAGTAAGTAAAGGTATTGGATCAGTTAAATTAAATGATAGTAGTTTAGGAGATAACACTATTACTGGTAATGGAATTAATTTAATTGACATTGAAGGCGGTATAGGAGAAATAAACATAACAACAAAATAAAAAAAGGTTTGATTTAAACCTTTTTTTGTGGTAACATTATATTGTAAAGAAAAGTAGAAAAATATTTGTACATTTTAATTCACAAATTTTTCAAAATTCAAAAAAACAAAGGAGAGACAGAACATGAAAAACAATGATACTCTTGTACAGAATAAAGTACTAGGGGGGGGGGTTATTATTAACAAATAGTAAACCTCTAAGTTTTTCATGTGCTTTAATGAGATAGGGGATAACCCTATCTCTTTTTCGTGTCTAAAAAAGAAAGGAAGTCTATATGAAAAAGAAGAAAGAAATATTTGTATTATTAGGAAGTTTACTAGTAATAATATTATCAGTTACACTTGCGTATTTCACAGTACAAATAATAGGAAAAGGAAAAGAAATATCACTTGACAGTGCAAACTTAAGAATAGTGTTTACAAGTGGTACAGGAACAATAGCAGGTGCAGAAATAGAACCCGGATGGAATAGTGGTGTAAATACTTTTACAGTAAAAAATGAAAGTAATGATACTTATAAATATAATATAGTTATAAAAGATTTAGTAAATACTTTTGTAACAAAAGGTTTCTTACAATATAAAATAACATCTTCAGATGGTGGTTATAATATGAGTGACTTTGTAGATGTACCGAAAAGTAGTCAAGCAACAGATACAATACTAGCATATAGCGTAGAGATAGCAAAAGGAGTTACTCATACATATAATGTTGAGTTTAAATACTTAACAAGTGAAGAGGATCAAAGTGATGATATGGGTAAAGAATTATCTGGTACTTTATTTATAGAAGAGGGCACAGAAAAGCTTCTAACTTTAGTAGAAAAGTTGATAAAGCAAAACCCAACGATAAGCGCTAGAACAGACTTTAGTACAACATATACTGAAACTAATACAGGTACTTTGTTTAAAAGTACAGAAAGTATAGCAGGGAGTGCTGCTAAAGATGTATATTATTTTGCAGGAGATGCAAAAAACAATTGGGTAAAGTTCGGAACATATAAAATTAATGGACCAATACGTGGTTATTCTAGTAGTACATCAACATCATATCGAGAATATGTTTCCATGGAAGAATGTACATCTGCTTCAAGTTATAACTATAATTGTAGTTATGCATGGAGTGCTGGAGATGATATATACTGGAGAATAATAAGAACAAATGCAGATGGAAGTGTAAGAATATTATATTCAGGAACAAGTCCTGATACAACAAGTGGCTATATTAGTGTTGGCTCATTTAATCATTCATATTGGGATCCGATGTATGTAGGATATATGTATGGAACAAGTGGAACACTTGCTTCAAATAGAACAAATGAAAATGATAGTAAAATAAAAGAAGTAATAGATGCTTGGTATAGCAGTTATTTAAATAGTTTTGCAAAATATATAAGTGCAACAGCAGTTTATTGTAGTGATAGAAATGAGCAAACTGATGGAGCATATAATACAGGAAGTACAGCATTCTACTATACATCATATTATAGAGCAACTACAAGTTATTTGCCATCATATAATTGCACAAATAGTAAAGATGCATTTTCAGGAAGTAACAGTGAAGCAAAATTAACTTACCCAATAGCACTTGCTACAATAGACGAATTGATGTATGCGGGTGGTAAATACGGAACAAATTTATCAAGTCCTTATGCTTGGTATTACACAAATAGTAACGGGGAAAGTATAACTGGGAACCAATCTTGGTGGCTTCTTTCTCCTTATGGGTGGTATAATGAACTTTCTCGTATGTGGCTTTCGGGTGATTCAGATTATCCCGGATATCTCGGTACTCATACTTATGCTAGCGCTGTGCGCCCAGTCACATCTATCAAATCTGATGTCCTATGGTCTTCGGGAGATGGAAGTCCAGAAAATCCTTACGAAATTGTTTATGATTAAAATTGATGCTTATTGCATCAATTTTGCTTATAAAATAAACATAAATTGGTAAAAATAAATAGACAAGATATGATATTTTTGATAAAATATAGTCATTAATAAAAAGAGGTGTGGTTATGGATAATATAGTCATTTTATGTTTGGTTGTTTTTATTGCTAGAATAGTTGACACTAGTTTGTCAACTATGGCTACTGTATTTGTGGTTAAGGATAAAACGGCTTATGCAGTTATTGCTTCATTCATTCAAGTGTTTGTTTGGTTTTTAGTAGTTAGAGAAGCACTTAATTCAGTAGAAAATGCTTTTTTAATAGCCCTTTCCTATAGTGCGGGTTATGCATGTGGGGTTATGGTTGGGATGTATTTGAGTGATAGATTTGTAACAAGTAATGTATCTGTAAACATAGTTGTAAAGCAAAAGAAAGAAGTAGTAGATGCATTAGTGAATAACAACTTTGCAGTTAGTGTAAGTAGAATAAAAGGTAAAGATCTAATTAGTAATAAATATATGATATTTGTTGCAACTACTAACAAAAAGTTACCACTTTTAAAGAAAATAGTTACTGAAAATGATAGCCGTGCTTTTATAGTAGTAAGTGAAAATAAGTATGTAGTTGGTGGATATTAAATAGGAGGTTTTTATGGCAAAAATAACTCAGGAAGAAATTGAAAAAATCAGAAGAAGTAATGACATAGTTGATACAATTGGAAGTTATTTGCCACTAGTACAAAAAGGAAAAAACTATTTTGCAGTTTGTCCTTTTCATGATGATCATTCTCCATCCATGAGTATAAGTAAAGATAAGCAAATATTTAAATGTTTTGTATGTGGTGCTTCTGGTAATGTTATTACATTTGTAGAAGACTATTTAAATATTAGTTTTATGGAAGCAATTGAAATTCTTGCTAAGAATGCTCATATTAATGTAGAAGTTAGTAAAAAGGAAGTGAATTCTCCTTATAAAGATTTATATGATATTTATAATGTTGCTCTTTTGTATTATAAGAACAACTTAAATACAAAGGAAGGCTCTTTGGCAAGAGATTATTTAAGTAAAAGAAATCTTACAAAAGAGATTATTGATTATTTTGATATAGGTTTATCTTTATCAGGTGGTTTGTGTTTAGGTTTAAGTAAAAAATATAGTGCCTCACTACTAGAAGAAAGTGGGCTATCTAGTAATTTAAAAGATTTATTTGTTAACAGAATAATGTTTACTATTAGAGATAACTCTGGTAATGTAGTTGGTTTTAGTGGTAGAAAGTATGATAACTCTGATAGTCCTAAATACGTTAACACAAAAGAAACTAATATATTTAAAAAGGGAAGTATTTTATATAATTATTATAATGCTAAGAATGAGATAAAAAAGAAGAAAGAGATTATTATTAGTGAAGGTTTTATGGAAGTTATAAGGCTTCATTCTATAGGTATAGATAATGCTGTTGCATTAATGGGGACTAGCTTTACTAAAGAACATTTAAATATTATTAAAAAAGATAATGTAAATGTAGTACTTAATCTAGATCAAGATGATGCAGGTAAAACTGCTACATTAAGTATTGGCTCTTTACTACTTAAAGAAGGAATTTATCCTACTGTGATTATATTTAGTGGACACAAAGATGCTGATGAACTTATTGTAAATGAAGGAAAAGATGCATTTTTAAATGCTTATAATAACAGAGTTAGTTTTATTGATTTTGAACTTAATTATTTAAAAAAAGGTGTTAATTTATCTGATGCATCTAGTTTAAGTAAGTATATTAATGAAAGTATTAAAGTTATAAATACTATAGATGATGATATTTTAAGAGAAATAAAGATAAAAGAATTAAGTAAGAAGTTTGATATAGATATTAATTTAATAAAATCTAAAATTATTAATAAAAATGTTAGTATAAAAGAAGTTAAAAGAGAAGTAAAGCCTATAAAAAAAGTTAAATATAATAAGTATGATATTAGTGAAATTAGACTTTTATATTTAATGATAAACAATCCAGAACTTATAGATTATTATGAGAATTATTTAGGTTATATGTGTGATCCTGATAGAAAAAAACTAGCAGATGCTATAATTTCTTATAAAGAAGAGAAAAAAACATTTGACTATGCGGACTTTATATGTTACACTTGTCTTCGTGAGGACTTAAATAATACTTTGAAGAGTGTTTGTAGTTATCCTCAAAGTGAAAACTATACCGAAGAGGAACTAAATGATTATATATTAAGAGTCAAAGAAAGAAGAGTCCAAAAAGAAGAAGAGAGGCTTAAAAATCTTCTTAAAAATACCATTGATAAGAATGAGCAAAAGAAAATTCTTGACAAGTTATTTAATATTAAAAAGGAAGTGTTAAAATGGTAAGGAAAACTAAAGTTAAAAAATGTAGTGAGGAGCTTATAAGTACTGGTAAAGAAAGTGGTTTTATTTCTGAAGAAGTTTATTTAGAAAAAACTAGTAAAGAACTTCTTGATGATGAAGAGTTAGAAGAAGTAAATAAAATTCTTAAGAAAAATAATATTGTTATTAAAGAAAGTAAAAGTACTGACTTTGAAAATATTATTGATGAATTAGTTGAACTAGGTAAGAAACAAGGTTTTTTAACTTATGAAATAATTGCAAAAAAAACTTCTAATCTTGAACTAGATAGTAATAGTTTAGATGAACTTTATAACGCGCTTAATGAAAATAACATTGAAGTTAGAAGTGAAGATGAAGGGGATACTGATAGAGGACTACTAGAGGAAAATCCTGAATTTAACATTGAAAAACTTGCTAGTGAAAGCAAGGATATGAGTGTTAATGATAATGTCAGAATGTATTTAAAAGAAATAGGTAGAATTAGTTTACTTAGTTTAGATGAAGAGCAAGAATTGAGTAGAAAGATTGCTGATGGAGATGAAGAAGCTAAAAAAGTCCTTGCTGAAAGTAATTTAAGATTAGTAGTTAGTATTGCCAAGAGATATGTTGGAAGAGGTTTATTATTCCTTGACTTAATACAAGAAGGAAATATTGGACTTATGAAAGCAGTAGATAAGTTTGATTATGGTAAAGGATATAAATTTAGTACATATGCAACATGGTGGATAAGACAAGCCATTACAAGAGCATTAGCAGATCAAGCAAGAACTATAAGAGTTCCTGTTCATATGGTAGAAACTATTAATAAAATGGCAAGAGTTGAAAGACAACTTGCACTTGATTTAAATAGAGAACCTACTGAAGAAGAAATCGCTAAAAAGATGGGGCTATCTCTTGATAAGATAGTTGAAATTAAGAAAATAAGTCAGGATCCAGTTAGTTTAGAAACTCCAATAGGAGAAGAAGATGACTCTCATTTAGGAGACTTCTTAGCAGATGAAAGAACAATGGGACCAGAAGAGTATACTGATTATACAATGCTTAAACAAGAGTTAAAAGGTGTACTTGAAACTCTTACTAAAAGAGAAGAAGAAGTGTTAGAACTTCGTTTTGGACTTTACGATGGAACATGTCACACACTAGAAGAAGTTGGTAAACGTTTTGGTGTTACTAGGGAGAGAATTAGACAAATAGAAGCTAAAGCTTTAAGAAAGTTAAGACATCCATCAAGAGCTAAAAAGTTAAAGGATTTTCTAATTGACTAGGTTAGAAGTTATATCTTCTTATATAGACAGTAATGAAAAAGTGCTTGATATTGGATGTGATCAAGCACTTTTAAGTAAATTACTTTCTAAAAGAAGAATTTATAGTGTAGCTTCTGATATTGTTCCATCGATAATAGAAAATGCTAAGAAGAATTTAACACCACTTGAAAAAGAGTATATTACTTTTAAAGTAGGAAATGGTATTACTATAGAAGAAAATGATTATACTTTAGTTTTATCTGGTATGGGGACTTATAATATACTTAAGATATTAAGTGAAAGTAAAGTAAAATTTAATAAAATAATTACTATTTCTAATAATAATCATGATATTTTAAGAAAAGAAATGACTTCTTTAGGTTATTATGTTAAGAGTGAAGAAATCATAAAGGATAAAGGAAAGTATTATAATTTAATTATTTTTGATACTAATAAGAGAAAATATACTAAAGAGGATATAGTAGTAGGAGTTAATCATAAGAATAAAGAATTATTAAAAGAAAAGAATTTATATTTAATTAATAAATATAAAGATATATTAAAAAGTGTTAATAGTGAGAAGTTAAAGAGTGTAGTAGATATATTGGAAAACTATAATTACTGAAAAAATGTTAATGTATCTAAGTTAGTACTTCTTTCATTAGTACTTTTTTTCTTTTTAAAATTAGTAATAGGTCTTTCAAATGATTTTGCTTCTTCAATTATTGCTTCATTAGATGCTTCTTTTATACTATTAAAAGATTTAAATGCATTTTTAACATTACTTACAATTGGACTTACTTCTTTATAAATTGGAATTACTTTATTAAATGTACTGGTAACACTACTAACAGAGTTAATTATTTTTGATAGATTCATAGCCATATCTTTCACCTAATATATTATATTAGTTTTTAATAAAAAAAGACACTTGAATTAAGATAAAATTTATAGTATTATTTTATATAGGATAGAAGGGATAAATTATGTTAGTATATTATTTGTTTAAATTTTTAAGGTTATGGGGTGTATTTGCTAGTATAACATTACTTTTTAGTGTTTTAATAGCTTTATCATGTAATAATATTTTTAAAATAAGTGGGAAAAATGCTAAACAGTTATTAATACCTGGGTATAATTTAATGAATTTACTTGATATAGCAAAGATGAATAGAATGAATTTTATATTATTTATTCTTCCGGTTGTTAATGTCCTTTTAATTTTAATTATTCTTTATAGATTGAGTATAGTGTTTCATACTAATAAATTCTTTGCATTTGGGTTGATTTTATTACCAATTATATTTTTACCAATACTTAATTTTAGTAATAAACTTGATAATAGAAGTAAGGAAGAAATAGATAAAGAAGAATATAAAAAGGGTTCATATAATATGCTAACAGAAGAAGAACTTAAGAATCTTAATAGTGGAGAAGAAGAAAAGAAGGTAGATAATGTTTTTAAAAAATCAATGCCTATTAAAGAAGAAGTTCCTGTTTTTAAAGCAAATAAGATTAAATATGATAGTATTCTTTTAAGTGATGATAAAAAAGAAGTAAAAGATGTAAAAAACGTAGAAATAGATAAAATAAATGATAAATTAGAAAATGAAAGTGAACAAATAGAAATAGTTGAGTTATAGGAAAAGTTATGATGATATTTAAAGATGTATAATTGCTTTATAATAATTAAAGAACTATTAGAAGTAAACACGGGGAAATCGTGAAATAATGAAAATATATGCATGGTTTTATCTTTTGTGGTATATTATATACATGAATTGCGGTGAATGTTTTCTAACTACACCTGAGCAGGTTGGATGCGTCTAACTTGCTTTTTTATTAGCCTGTAAAATTTTGTAAAAAACCGAAACTCTAGTACTTGAAATTATTTACAAATTGTATTAAAATATAAATATCTTTTGAGAAAAAGTGTAGTATATAATCTAGTTTATAGAGAGTTAACGGTTGGTGGAAGTTAATAATGTTATATATGAAGTTTCGTTTTCTTGTTAAAAAAGATTCGCTTAACTGGCGTTACTAGTAGAGAAGCATATACTTTATGAATTAAGGTGGTACCGCTGATAAATAGTTGGTAATCAATAAGTCAATCCTTAGATAGATAGTTGATAATCAATAAATCAGTCCTTAAGTTATAAAGTTTTTATTTTTGTAGGAGGAAAAAATGAAAGAAAAATTAGAAAGTATTCGTGAGAATGGTTTAAAAAAGTTAGAAAGTGTTAAGAGTTTAAAAGAACTTGAAGAAGTTAATAAAGAACTTACTGGTAAAAAGAGTGAACTTACTGAAGTTCTAAAAAACATGGGAAGTTTAACTAGTGAGATGAGAAAAGAAATAGGTATTAAAACTACTGAAATTAAGAATGTTTTTGCAAATAAATTAGAAGAGATTGAAAAGAAGTTAATTGAAAGTAAAAGCGTAGTAGATGAAGACTTTGATACAAGTGTTCCAGGATTAGAAGTAAACAGTGGAAGAATGCATCCAATTACAGAGATGTGTTATGATTTAAATGATGCGTTTGCTTCACTTGGATTTGAAGTGTTTAGTGAAAATGATATTAGTAGTGAAAAATATGCATTTGATAATTTAAACTTTAGAAAAGATCACCCAGCAAGAGAAAGTATGGATACTTATTGGCTAGAAGGAACCGAGGATAAAAAAGGTAGTGAAAGACTATGTTTAAGACCTCATTTAACTGGAGGTAGTGTTAGATACTTACTTAAACATGGAGCACCAGCTAAATTCGTTTACCCTGGACGTGTATTTAGAAATGAAACTACTGATGCAAGACATGAAAGAGCATTCTATCAATATGAAGCTTTAATAGTAGATAAAAATATTAGTTTCTCTTCTGGTAAAGTTATGATAGAAACTATACTTGAAAAGATTTTTGGAAGAAAAGTAAATGTTAGAATGAGAGAAGGATTTTTTCCATTTACTGAACCGGGTTATGAAATTGATATGGAATGCTTAGTATGTGAAGGAAAAGGATGTTCAGTATGTCACCACAGTGGCTGGATAGAAGTTATGCCAGGTGGAGTAATACATCCTAATGTACTTAGAAGTGCTAACTTAGATCCTGAAGAGTGGACTGGTTTCTATATCAATATTGGTGTAGATAGACTTGTTATGATGAGATATAAAATTGATGATGTTAGACTTTTAAGAAGTAGTGATTTAAGATTTTTAAAGGAATTTAAATAGGAGGTAAAAAGATGAAGATATCATTAAACTGGATAAGAAAATATATTGATTTACCAGAAAATATTACTGATGAAGATATAATGAAAGATTTAACTTTAAGAACAGTTGAAGTTGAAAGTATAGAAAAAACTAGAGATAAGTTTGAGAATATTGTTGTAGGTAAAATATTAGAAGTTAAAAATCATCCTAATGCTGATACACTTAAAATATGTATGGTCGATTTAGGACTAGATGAGGCTAAACAAATTGTATGTGGTGGATCTAATCTTGAAGTAAATGAGTATGTTGTTATTTCTAAACCAGGAAGCTATGTTTACTGGCATGGAGAAGGATCTCTTGTTGAAATTAAAGAAACGAAAATGAGAGGAGAAGACTCTTATGGTATGATATGTGGTGCAACTGAAGTATATCTTGAAGAGTTATTTCCACCAAAAGATGAAAGAGAAATTGTGGTTTTAGATGGGGAATATAAACCAGGAGAAAATATAGCAGATGCACTTGGACTATCTGATACAATTTTAGAAATTGATAATAAAAGTTTAAGTAATAGACCTGATTTATGGGGCCACTATGGAATAGCAAGAGAATTAAGTGCAATTTATGATGTTCCTTTAAAAGAACTAGAAAGCACTAGTATAGAAAATGTTAGTGACTATAACGTAGAAATACTAGAAACAGAAAAATGTAAAAGATATGCTGCTATTAAAATAGACGGTGTTTATGTAAAAGAAAGTCCTCTTTGGATGAAAAACTTAATTACAAATGCAGGTATGAGACCAATAAATGCAATTGTAGATATTACAAATTATGTTATGATGGCAGTAGGACAGCCAGCGCACGCTTTTGATAGTACTCATGTAGAAGGAGAAAAAATAGTAGTTAGAAATGCTAAAGAAAATGAAAAGTTATTATTACTTGATAATAATTTACTCGATTTAACTACTGAGGATTTGGTAATTAGTGATGAAGTTTCAGCTCTAGCTCTTGCTGGTATTAAAGGCGGTAAAAAAGACTCAATTTTAAGTACTACAACTAGTATACTATTAGAAGTTGCTAATTTTACTCCAGAGTCTATTAGAAAAACTGAAAGAAGATATGGAGAAAAGACTGATGCTTCTATTAGATATGAAAAAGGTATTGATACTGAAAGAGTAGATTTAGGTATAAGTCTTGCTTTAAAATTATTTAAAGGAATTTTCCCAGAATGTAAAGTAGTAGCTTATCATGATGAATATATAGAAGAAACTCCTAATAATAAAATAGATGTATCTAAAAAGTTTTTAGATGAAAGACTTGGTAAAAGTTTAGAAAGTAAAGAAATTATTAGAATTCTTACAAGGTTAGGTTACACCGTAACATTTGAAAATGATGTTTACCATGTACTAGTGCCAACATATAGAAGTACTGGAGATGTAACTATAAAAGATGATGTAATGGGAGATATCGTCAGAATAATTGGATTTAATACTTTTGAAAAGAAAGCTCTTACTATTAATTTTACGGAGCCAGTTATTCAAAATAATGTTTTACTTGAAAGAAGACTTAAGACTTATTTAAGTTATAGATGTGGTTTTTATGAAATTATAACTTACCCATGGATAGATGAAAAGTATATAACTGCAGCAGGTCTTCAAAAAGAAAAGATGATAAAATTAGCAACACCCCCTAGTCCAGAACAAGCATATTTAAGATCTAGTTTAGTACCTGCACTTCTAGAAGCAACTGTTAAAAATTTAAGATATTATAATGATTTTATGATATATGAAATGACTGAAGTATTTGAAAAAGGAGAGTATCATGAGTCATCAATAGATGAAACTCTTCCAGTACATAAAAACTATTTAAGCGCGGCAATTGTATGTAAAGATGCTAAAGAAGCTTTCTTAAAATTAAAAGGTGTTATAGAAAATATGAGTAGTTATACTCATATGGAAGAGTTAACACTTAAAAAAGGAGAAAAACCTTCATGGGCTGATGTTAATGCTCATTTAGAAATTATGTTAGGAGAAGAAAAAGTTGGAGAAATGGGACTAGTAAGCGCTAAGGTTATGAATGACGTGAAAATCAAAAGAGTAAATGTAGCTATCTTTGAAATTAATGAAAGTATGCTTAGACCTCTTCCAAGTAGAACAAATAAATACACTCATTTACCTGAAGTGCCACTAGTAGAAAAAGATATTTCTATTATAGTAGATAAATCTGTTACATGGGAAACTATTTCTAAGATGATTAAATCTAAAGTAAATGAACTTATATTTACTGAGGAATATACTGGTTTACCAGTACCACTTGGTAAAAAAAGTGTTACATTTAAGATTAAACTTGGAGATGGACAAAAGACAATGACTACAGATGAAATTAATAAAAAGATTAATGATATATTAAAAACATTATCATTTACTTGTAATGCATATTTAAGAGAAGAATAAGAGGCTTATTCTTCCCTTTATATAAAAAAACATAAAAAACACCTTAAAAATGGCTTTTAATGATAAAAAGGGTTGTAAACTAAGTAAATATTTGTTATAATTTTCATTGTAAAAAAAGGAGGCAATTTGAAATGGCAAAAAAAGAAAATAGAGAAGGCGTTGCTCTTCAGTGTACTGTTTGTAAAGAAATTAACTACTTAACAAGTAAGAATAAAAAAAATACTGAAGGCAAACTTGAAATAAATAAGTTTTGTCCAAGATGTAATAAAACAACTTCTCACAAAGAAAGAAAGGCTGATTAATTATGTTTAACGTTAATGATATTAAAAATGGTATGACTATTAGTTATGAAGGTAATGTTTATCAAGTAGTTGAATTTCAACATGTAAAACCTGGTAAAGGAAGTGCTTTTGTTAAAACAAAATTAAAGAACTTAAGAACTAATAGTACTCAAGAAATTACATTTAATGCTGGTATTAAACTAGAGAAGGCTAATGTTACTAAAAGAGCTTTAAGTTATTTATATAATGATGGGGATACTTATGTATTTATGGATAATAGTACTTATGATCAATTAGAACTTAATAAAAGTAAAGTAGCTGACTATATTAAATTCTTAAAAGAAGGACTTAATGTAGAAGTAATGAGTTTTGATGGAGAAGTAATTGGTATTAGTTTACCAGAAAAAGTTAGTTACAAAGTAATTGAAACAGAAATGGCTGTTAAAGGTAATACTACTAGTGGTGCTCAGAAAGATGCTACTATAGAAACAGGTTATACTGTTAAAGTACCTTTATTCATTGAAAATGGAGAAGAAATCATTATTACAACCAGTGATGGAAAATATTCTTCAAGAGCATAGAAATATGTTCTTTTTTTTTAATTACTTCATAATATTTTGTAGGAGGCATTAAATGATTAATAAACAAAGTATGTGGTTTTTAACACTTTTCTCTTTAGTACTTGTTCTTGGTGTATATTACGTTACTATGCCAAATGATTTATTAAAGGGAAAAATAACTGGAGAAGAAGTAAAAAGTGAGGTAAATGTAAATGTTACAGAGGGAGACACTTTAATAGCAATGCGAGCTAATAGAGATGAAAAGGTTGCACTTGAAACAGAAAAACTAGAAGAAATACTTACTAATGAAAGTTCAACTCCTGAAGATAAGAATAAAGCTTTTGAAGAACTTAAGCTTCTTAACATAAATGTTTCAAAAGAAAGTGAACTTGAAAATAAGTTAGAAACTAAATTTGGAATTAAGAGTTATATAGAAATTAATAAGGATAGTATTAAAGTAGTTATTAACTCTAAAGAACATGATGCAAGCCTTGCTAACAATATTATGAGATGTTTACAAGAAGAATATAAAGAAAAAATGTATATTACAGTAGAATTTGAATAGCAAACTTTTATTTTTTTCATAGAATACTATAGTGAAATATATATTAAGGTGGTGTCTATGAATAAAAATATTTTAACCACGAGAGAACAAGAGGTGTTTTCACTTTTAGTAAAAAACTATACAACTAGACAAATAGCAGATAAATTATTTATAAGTGAAAAGACAGTAAGAAATCATATTTCTAATGTAATGCAAAAATTAGAAGTGGAATCTCGTACATCTGCTGTAATTGAACTTTTAAAACTTGGTGAAATTAAAATAGAAAATGACTAACTAGAGTCATTTTTTATTTATGTATTTAATATACTTTAAATAGAGGTGGCATATGTTAAAAAGATTTGGTTTTAGAAAACTAGCTGTAACTACTACTGCTTTATTTGTAATTGGTCTTTTATATTTCTTTCCTACTAAGGAATTAAATGTTAATAAGAATATTACTTATTATGAAGAAAGTGATTTTAGTGAGGTGTTTTTACTTGATAAGAATAACTTTGTAAGTGAAGTGTCTGTTATATCAAATGAAACTGATTTAATAGAGAAGTTAAAGAATAAAATGGAACTTCTTATAAAGAAAGATAACAATGAAAAAGTTCCTAGTAGTTTTAAGGGTGTTATACCTAGTGATACTAAAGTACTATCTTTAGGTGTTGAAAATAATATTTGTACGATTGACTTTTCTAAAGAAATTTTAAATGTTACTAATTTGATGGAAGAAAAAATGGTGGAAGCTATAATTTATACTCTTACAAGTGAAAGTGAGGTAAAAGAAGTTATTCTTAAGGTAGAAGGTAAAGTTCTTGAAAGACTTCCTAATTCAAATAAACTTTTGCCAAATGTTTTTGATAGAAGTTATGGTATAAATAAGAATTATGATATTAACAACCTTTATGATTTAACTAAAACTACAGTTTATTATATAGGCGAGGATAGTGGTAATAGTTATTATGTTCCTGTTACTAAAGTTACTAATTCTAATGATGATAAAATAAGTGTTATAGTTAGTGAACTTAAAAGTAGTATTTTATATCAAAGTAATTTAAGTAGTTATTTAAATTCTAAAGCAGAATTAATTAACTATGAAAAAGAAGAAAATGTAATGAAACTTACTTTTAATGATAAGATATTTTATTCAATGTATGACAAGAATATATTAGAAGAAGTAGTTTATACAATAGGTAAAAGTGTTAAAGATAATTATAATGTAGATGAAGTTATGTTTTATGTAGGAGATGAAATGATAACTAAGTATTAAAAAAAACTCTAGCAAATTGCTAGAGTTAATTTTTTTTAATGGTGACTCCGAGACGATTCGAACGTCCGACCGACGGCTTAGAAGGCCGTTGCTCTATCCTGCTGAGCTACGGAGCCAGATGCCTTAACACTTCTAAAGTATACAATAATTTTGCTAGAATATCAAGTCTTTTTTATTATTTTCTAAAAAATATTTTTTATTTTAGTATTTTTTTATTTGTTATTATAAAAAGAAGTGTTAAACTCCCCATCCAATCTGGGGACTTCAACACTTCAAGTATAGACAACATATCACGATTAATAAAAGTGTCAAGGTGATCAATTATCTATTAATATTTTATGAACAAAAATCAAAAAAATGTATAAAAAGGTAATAGTTAAATGCCTATTATTCTTTTTAATTTTGTACCAAAATAAGGAACAAATATATGCTTCTTTCAAAAATTGAAAATTTGAGTTTGAAAATTGAAATTTTACACATTTGTGTAAAAATTTTGTGTAAAATTTCACGTAAAGTGAAAAAATTTAGGGGAATTTAGGGGAAAAAATTCGTATAAGAAAGGCAAGGAGGGTGAAACTATGGGCAAAAATCTTGAAGTTTTACAAGAAGACAAAAATGACTGCGCTGCTGCATGTATTTCATCACTAATAAAATATTATGGTGGGTACATGGATTTAGAAAGTATTAGATTAATTATTAATACCACTAAAGAAGGCACTAATGCATATGACATTATTAACGGAGTAAAAGAAATTGGTTTTGAATCGGCCGGCAAGAAAATTGATTTCAATATTTTAGTTAAAGAGAGTATGCCATTAATCGCGCATGTTAGGAAAGATAACTACTATCATTTTGTAGTAATTTATAAAGTTTTTCCAGAAAGAAAAAAATTATTAATAATGGATCCTAGTATTGGTTTAACTAAAATAAGTTATGAAAAATTTAATAGTTTATATCTTGGAACTGTTTTAAAGCTAGTGAAAGTAAAAGAACTACCCAAACTAGAGAAAACTAATGAACTCTTGAAAGTAATAATATCTAGCAGTTTTAAAAATAAAAAAACTATAATTATTTTATCTTTACTTTCCCTAATGGTTTTCGTTTTAGGTGTAGTTAGTTCTCTATTTTACAAAGTTTTAATTGATAATCCTTCAGGACTAAAATATGCTTATTTATTCATATTAATTATTCTTATTAAACTAGTTTTTGATTTTATTAGAAATTTGTTAATGAATAATCTTAATAAAAATACTGAACTATTAGTTAATAAAGAAATGTTAAATAGATTGTTTCGCCTTCCTTATAGCTACTACAAGAATAAGACTACTGGAGAAATTATAAGTAGAATTAATGACCTTTCTATGATAAAAGATTTGGCTTTAGAGATAATATTTAATTTACTTGTAGATGTTTTATTAGTAATTACTTCTTTAGTATTAATTGGAATTATAAGTATTAAGTTTCTTGTTATATCATTAATTATTCTTATTTTATATTTGTTAATTTCTCTTATTTATAACAAATTTACGAATAAAAGAATTAGATTATTACAGGAGAGTAAAGGCTTATATAACCATAAATTAATAGAAAGTATAGAAGGTTTAGAAAGTATTAGCAATTTAAACTTAATAAATAATTTTATTAATAAAGTTCATTCTTACTTTAAAGAATCTTGTTTAGAAAATAAAAAATATAATGTTTGCAACATAACTATAACAGTCTTTAAAGAAGCTATTTTAGAAATTAGTACCTTAGTTATTTTAGTGCTTGGAATAGCAAGCATGAACGAAACTTTTACTATTGGTAAGGTTATTTTGGTATATATGCTTTATAGTAATTATATATCAGCAATTAAAGTATTTATTGATAAACTTCCTGACATAAACTATGCTTATAAAAATATTGAAAAAGTTAATGGACTACTTAAGAAAAAAGATAGTACTGTTAGTTTTAAAACTATTAATGGTAATATTAAAGTAGAGAATTTATCTTTTAAAAGAATAGATTATTTATTTAACAATATTAACTATGAAATAAAAGAAGGTTCTAAGGTAATGTTAGTGGGTTCTTCTGGATGTGGTAAAAGTACTTTTTTGAAAATATTACTTAAATATTTTAGTAGTTACACTGGTAACATCTTTATAAATGATGTTAACTTAAAAGATATAGATGAAGCTGTTATTAATAATAGTTTTACGTATATTGGTCAAAATGAAAAGATATTTAATGATACTATTAAAAATAACATTTTATTAGATAGAAGAGTTAGTGATAAACTTTATGAAGAAGTTATTAATATTACTAGGGTTAATGAAATTATTAATAGTAAAGGTTTAAAAGATGGTTCTATTATAGAAGAAGATGGTTTTAATTTAAGTGGTGGCGAAAGACAAAGAATTATTCTTGCGAGAAGTTTAATAAAAAATAGTAATTATTTATTAATTGATGAAGCTTTAAGTGAAGTAGATGATACTTTAGAAAAGAGTATTATACTTGATTTAATAGATAAATTTAAAGATAAAACTATTATTTATGTATCTCATAAAGAAAGTATTCAGAAGTTATTTAAAAATAAAATATTTTTAGAAAGGAGTAATTTAAATGACAAATGAAGAATTATTAGAAGTTAGAGGAGGAATATCTTTTAAACTTTGGGGAATAGCAGGTCTTATAGTAACCTTCATTTTGGGTTTCTTTGAAGGTGTTGCTAATCCAGTTAAATGTGGTAAATAATAAGCAAGAAAGGAGAATTATAATGAACAAAGAAGATTTAATTAATACAGTTGGAGGTATTAAATGGAGCGCAACTCTATTTAATGCTTTGACAAGAATTATTGATACAGTATACAATATAGGTAGAAGATTTGGCTCTGGATTACTTAGAAATTATGTTGGTAAAACATGTAGTCCAAATTAATAAAAATGAAAAGTTGTCGGTTTTTACTGATAACTTTTTGTTTTTAGTTGAAAGTATTAGTTCTTTTTGATAAAATTAAATAGTAATATTAAGTGGTTAGTGGAAGTGATGTTATGAAAAAGAAAAAGAAGAGATTAAAAAAGAAAAATATATTTTTCTTTATTATGATTATTTTAATAGGTGCTTTAGGTGTTTCTTTTGTTATTAAAAAGGATAATCTTTTTAGTTCTAAAGTAAAGATAACCTATGATAATACAGTTAATAGTGATAATAAATATAGTGTTAAAATTAGTTATGATGATAACATAGATAATCTTAAATGTAGTTTAGATAATAAAGAATTTAAAAATATAAGTGAATGTAATTTTGAATTAGAACTTGGTAAGTACACAGTTTATATTAAAAATGATAGTTTATTTATAAAGAAAGATTTTGAAGTTAAAAGTAATTATGAAGGAACTTTTACTTCTGTAATAGATATGCTTGATACTTATTATTTAGCCTCTAACGGAAAGAAAGCTTTTAAATTTACTTTTGATTATCCAAAAGACTTTGATACTAAAGTGACATATGTAATTGATGATCCAAGCCTTCTTAAAGTTGAAAATGATACTATGATTGCACTTAAAACTGGAGAGACTAAAGTAACTGCTAAGTTAAAAGATGGTAATAGTAAAACTTATAATGTTGTTGTTACTGATTTAATTGTTAGCCCAGTAATTAATACAAACAAAGCATTTTTACCATGTGGTAGATATACCAAAGAAGAAAATGAGTTACTTGATAAGATACTTGCTTCTAGAGTAAAAGAAGCAGGAGAGGGAACGCGTGCAGGAGTAGCGGCTGCTGCTAGATTTATTACTCTTGAATTTCCTTATACGATTAAGTATTTTAATGAAAATGGAAGAATGGGTACAAGTGTAGCTAACGGAGTAGATGCCGAAGGAAGATATTATCATAAAGGTTTATACTTAAATAAATATAAATTTAGTGAATTAACTGGTAAAAGCACGGTCACTGGTCCAGCAACTTGGGGGTGTAATTTACATGATGCATTTTTAAGTGATTTATATGGTTCATACCTGATGAGACCTAATGGATTTACTTGCAGTGGTTTTGTTACATGGGCTATGTTAAATGGAGGATTTGATGTGGGAGATGTTGGTGCAGGAGACAGAATAGAAGTAAAAAATGAACTTTCTGATTTAGGTACTCATATACCACTTACATATGAATTTATGAAAACAGGAGACTATCAAGTAGGAGATTTTATTGCCAGAGATGGTCATGCTGCTTTAATAATTGGATTTGATGATAAAAACATTTATACAGCTGAGAGTTTGCCACCTAAACTTAAAGTATACATATACGAAAGATGGACTGGAGTTGTAAATGATCCAAATCTTACATATACAATTGATATGACTGGAATATACCCTAATGGGGAAGGCGTAATAGAAAATATGTGGTAAAACTTTAAATTTATTTATACAATTCTAAAATGCAAAATTTGCACTTTGGAATTGTATATTTTTTTAAAAATAAAATAGTAAAAAAATTAAGTAATTAAAAAGATAAAAAAACTTATAAAAAGTTTATTTAAAAACTTTACATTTAATTTATAAAAATTCTTGATAAATAAAAAAATATAAAGTATAATAATAAATGTAAGATAAAGGAGGAGATTTATAGATGAAAGAAGCTACTGGTGAATTAAACATGACAGTTATCACTGTTGTTGCTATAGCTGCTGTTGCTGCACTTTTCTATACATTAGTATGGCCTGCAATTCAAAAAGCAATAGTTAACAATACTTGTGCTACTTTAGGTAGTGGATGGCATGCAGTTAACAAAAATACTGCTGTAGAAGCTGGAAACATTAGTGCTAATACAGCAAAGGATGTTAAATGGGTTTGTTGTGATGCAAACGATCAAAACTGTACTCTAGCAGATTAATTAAGGAAAGAAGGTAGTGTATGAGAGAAGCATTTGGTGGTACATGGTTACTTGGTTTCGTAGTGCTATTTATAGTGCTTTTTTCTGCATACCTAGCTATTTCTGTTAACTATACTAAAGCATTTAAAGCTAAAAATAAGATAGTTAATGTAATCGAACAAAATGAAGGTTTTACAACTACCAAGTGTGGAACAAATAAAACAGATAATTGTCTTAAAACTAGTAATACTAGTGAAGATAAGATATATAAATATTTAGATGAAGCCGGTTTTTTATTAACTGATATAAATGAGAGTAGATGTCCTAATGGCTATAAGTTAATTAAAGATGCAGGCTACTGTGTAAGAAGAATATGTACAAGTCAAGGTGCATACTACAAAGTTAATACATTTATAAAAATAGAGTTACCTTTAGTATGGCAAACTTTTACTATACCAATTAAAGGGGAAACAAAAGTACTATATTATACTAATGATAGTTTAGGATGTAGTTAGGAGATAAAAATGAACGTAATAATTGCAAATAAATATAAAGAAATGTTAATGAGCCTTGATATAGAAGTTATTAAATCTATTGAAGGGGAGTTTGAAGTTGATGAGATAATAAATAGTTTTACTAACTTTTATTTTGATAGAATGATACTTGACATAACTGCTATTAAAGATTATCAAAATTTAGACAATTTACAAAAATTAAGTATAAATTTTGATATGAACAAAGTTATTTTACTTCTTGATGATAGTGAAGAAAGTAGTAGTCAAAGTTATTTATCTAGATTGATATCTATGGGTATATATAATTTCACAAGGAATTCTGAAGGAATTAAGTATTTACTTGAGAACCCTAACAGTTATAGAGATGTTGCACATCTACAAAGTTTAAATACCGAAAGTGGTCAGTATATAGAAGATGGTAACGTAACAAGAATAATTGGAATAAAGAATTTAACTGAGGGTGCTGGTGCAACTACATTTACATATATCCTAAAGAAACATTTAGAAAATAATTATAATGTATGCGCTATAGAAGTGGATAAAAGAGATTTTAATTTCTTTGATAGTAAAGAAATGTATAGTATAAATTCTAGTGATTTAGCAAAAGAACTTATGAAAAAAAGAGGATATAATGTAATTCTTATTGATTTAAATGGTTTTGATGATCCGGATATATGTACAGATATTCTCTATCTAGTCGAGCCTACTAGAATTAAACTTAATAAATTATTACTTAAAGATAGAAATGTATTTGAAAAACATAAAAAAGACAAAATTGTACTAAATAAGAGTAACATTAGTGATAATGAAATAAGCGAATTTGAGTTTGAAACTAAAAGTAAAGTATACTTTAATATTCCAAACTTAGATGAAAGAAAAGATTATTCTAGAGAAGTTAATACTTTATTATCTAAACTTGGTTTTGTTAAACAAAATAGTGGTGTAGAAAGTGAAGATAATAAGAATAAAATACTAGGAATGTTTAAATTTTAGTGTAAAGTTAAAAATAATATTTGACAATATGTGTAAATTATAATAAAATTATATGTAGAAAGAAGGAAGAAGATTATGAATTTAGTTTATTTTTTAGGAATGTGTGAAGATTTAAGCCCAGTTTGGACTATATTTGGTTATATCATTTGGGGCATTAAAGTAATTGTACCATTACTTTTAATAATCACTGGTATGATTACAATGGCTAAGGCTGTTATGGATAAAGATGAGAAAGCAATTAAATCAGCACAAAATTTACTTGTAAAAAAGGTTATAGCTGCAGTTATAGTTTACTTAATTATTACACTTACTGGTGTTGTTATTAATTTAGTTGCTGATAGTAGTTGGAAAACATGTGCAAAATGTGCATTCAGTCCATTTAATACTGAAGCAGGTTGTGGAATAAATAAGGAACCAATAGGGACAAATTAATTTTATTAAATTAGCACTTTTAATAGTGCTTTTTTTATGTTATAATGTTAAGTAGTAGGAGTGTGTCCATATGAAAAAAACATTAAAAATATTAGTATTAACTTTATTAGTAAGCTTTGGATTTTTAACTGGATTGAAAGCTGAATCCAAAACTTTAGATTGTAAATATAGAAGAAATTATATGGGAGACCCTAACAGTAAATATAATTTTGATTTCACAATAACTTTTATAGCAAATACTGACAATACTTCAGTTGGCCATAGGCTTTCTGACAATTCTTTTACTGCTGGTGACAAGACCTTTACTGTTCGTATTCAGGAAGGATTTATTGATGGCGATGATGCAGTCGGGACAGCCGTGGGTCCATATATTTCATGGAATAATAAAACTTTTTCAGAACAAATATTAAAAGGAGAATGCTTGCCTTTATATTTCTCTGAAGACCAAGAAAAAAAAGTCGTTGATATTTTCCCATATAGTGCTGTTTCAAATCGTAACATATTATCACTAACAAATGTCGACTCATCTAATAACGATGTTAATGTTAATTTAAATAGCAATGAAAAAGTATGCCAATTATCCATAGATAAGGTGACTTTGCAGAAAAAAACAGGAAAATCACTAAACGCTGATGATTATAGCAATAATAGAGTTTATACATTTAATGTAATAACAAGAAATGACGATACAGTATTTATTAAATTCTTTGATGGCAAAGAGTATGGTGTTAAAAGTTTAATTACTAGATCTGGTGTCAGTAACTATGCTTGGGAAAATAGTGTTAGTTTAGGATTTCTTAATTCAAAAAAAATATCTTTAAAAAATGATGCTGTAGATTCTTTTAAAAATGCATTTAAATATGACAATGTGACTTGTCCTTCAATATTTTTGAATTTAAATGGTTCTCGTTTTGATATATCATTGACTAAAAGTGATAATAGTATTGAGGTTTCACCCGATTTTAAAGTTGAAGAGAGTGAAACATTAAAACAACTTGCTAAAGATCTTGGCTTTTTTAAAAATATTACCGTGAGCGATGAAGTTTCTGGTTGTCTTGACTATGTTGGTGAAGATTTGGCCGAAATGTTACAAACTATTTATACAATCATTAAAATTGTTTCTATAATATTAACAATTGTCTTATCAATGGTAGATTTCTTAAGTGTTCTTACTAAAGATAAAGATGAATTAATGAATACGGTTAAAAAATGGGTTAGAAGATTAATAATTGTAATTGTAATTTTATTGTTACCAACATTTATCGATATAATTGGTAATATAGCTGGTAAAGAAGATATATTATGTGGAATTAGGTAGAAGGGAGAATTTATGAGTATTTTATTAAGATTAATTAGTTCTGGGTTTATGATTCCGGGACTTACTCAAGTATTTTTGTGGATTGATAGTATTATATACTATGTTGCAGATTTAATCTTTAGAGCATTCTTTGAAGTTGTTAAACTCTCTGGCCAGCTATCTGCACTTGACTCAAGCGTTGGTTATATAACCAAAAGGGTTATGGTACTTGCTGGTGTTTATGCCTTATTTAGACTATCATTAACGCTTATTAATTATTTGATAGACCCAGATAAATTAAATAAACTAACTAGTCAGGGAACTTCTATTGTTAAGAATATAGTAATTGCTTTAATATTGCTTATCTCAACTCCATATATTTTTAGTTTTATGGGTAACCTTCAAAATAAAATTATTGACTCAAGAGTTATTCCTAAAATAATTTACGGTGCGAATGAAGATGTTGATAATAAATATACTGATAAAATCGAAAGTAAGAGATTTGTTAACAATATGTTCCTACTATTCTTCAATGATAATGGTACTTGTGATAATTATACGGCTGAAGCAGGAGGAATATGCGGAGCATATAAAAGAGTAGCTGAGGGAGCACCTATATCTATTCTAACAGGATATAGTATATTAGGAACATTTTCTAGTTTTGAATATACCTCAATTTTTTCCGGAATATTTGGATTAGTGCTTTGTTATTATTTCTTTACTTATGTAATAAGTATGGCAATTAGGATAGTTCAATTAATAATTTTACAACTTCTTTCTCCAATCCCAATTATCATGTCTATTGATCCAGCAAAAAAAGATCAAGTTACTAAATATGCCAAAACATATTTTGAAGTTTATATACAGCTCTTTGTCAGACTGCTTACTGTATATTTAGTCCTTGTAGCATGTGGTTTAATTGCTAATATTGCTGACAATGTTCAAATATCTAGCATTTTAAAATTGCAGTTCTTATCATTTAAAGATGCATTTGGTTTACTTGAAATATCTAGCGGATCAATTAATGGAATAACTAAAGCAATTATTTATATTGGCATATTAAAAGGCGGAAAAGAAATTCCAAGATTACTTGAAAGAGCACTAGGGATTAAAGTCGAAGGAACTGGCTTTAATGGATTTATTGGAGTAATAAAAAGCGCTGCTGGCGGATATGTTGGAGGTATTGGTGGTACTGCATTAGGTGTTGCCGGTGCTAAAGGAACTGGCTTTGGTAATATGATAGCAGCTGGGCTAATTGGTGGTGCATCTGGTGCAACAAGAGGTGCAGCAATAGCGGGAAAAGCAAAAACAATAGGCGACGCTACCGCAGGTATGGTCGGAAACTTAAAAGGTCAATATGGTACAGGTAAAAATGTCGGCGCTTTAGGATTTGGAAACTATGCTTCCGGTTGGGTTGCTTCTAAAACTGGTGGTGAAGCAAGATTAGAGAAAAAAGCTAAAGCCATAGATAGATCAGCTGAGTACACTCAAACTCAAATTGATGCTGTTTCTCAAGAAAAAACTAAAATTGATGAGATTGTTAATAGAAATAAGGAACATTTGAACACACTTGATGAAATGGATTCTATGCGTGCTGCAATTGGTAATTCATTTGACAATACATTTGAGGGGCACGGTGGAAAAAACGGATATATTGCAGATAAATTATCTCATAATAGTGATTACCAAGCTGCAGTTGGCTTACTTCAAGATCCTAGTCTTACAGACGCTGATAGGATTAATTTTGAAAATATTCGTGATACTGCAATAGAAAATGCTGCAGCTCAATATGATAGTGATAAATTAGCTTATATTGAGAAGAACAAAGAAGCACTTCAAAATGGTGGCAATTTATCTCCTGAGTATGAAGACGCCCTTAAAGAATACAACGAAGCATGTATTACAAATAAAATGCCAGAAAGACAAATTAAACAAGTGGACTCCAATTCTCAATCATTTGTTGATGCAAATGGTAATACCGTTTATGAAGGAACAGAAGAGTATGCTAGCGTTATGAATGATGAAGATAGAACTAGAACTCAACAAGTAGTTTCTAGATACGAAGGTGAGTCTCGTTCGAAGAGTCAAGAAATAAGCGATTTAGAAGTAGAAAAGAAACACTATGCAGCTGATGCGAAAAAAATGAGAGAAGAGTCACAAGAAGCAAAAAATATGGCTCCATTTAATAATAAGAACAAATAATAAAGGAAAGGAAAAAAGAGTATGAATAATATGTATTTAATACCTGCTAATAGTAAAAAAGGTAAACTTATATTTAATATATTTAGGGGAATAGATTTAGCAGTATTCCTAGTAGGAGTAGCAGTAAGCTTGATATTTTTCGTAGCAATCCCAGATACTGGGCTTGTTACAACACTTATTAAGATTTTACCAATAAGCGTTGCTGCTTTCCTAGTAATTCCTGTTCCTTATTATCACAATGTGATGTGTTTTATAAAAGATATATATTTATTTCTAACAAATAGAAGAGTATATTATTGGAAAGGTTGGTGTGTGAGAAGTGAATACAGAGAAAAATAAAATTGATGCAAAGGCTCTTAAATATGCAGAAAATTGGTTACCTATTAGATCTATTTTAAATGGTGCTATACAACTTGATGATGGAATGCAAGTTACTGGTGTTAAGGTTCAGCCAAAAAATATATTTATAATGGATTATGATAGTCAAAGGAATGTTATATATAATTTAAGAAATTTATATAATTCAATAGATTATGAGTTTTCTATTATAGTCGCTGATAGACCAGTTGATATAAATGTATATTTAAGTCAATTACAACTTCTTTATAACAATGTGCAAACACCAGTTATGAAAAAGTTAGTAATGCAAGATATAAATAAAGCAAATTTATTTATGAGTAAAGAAATTGGAGTGGCAGATACTGAGTATTATTTGCTATTTAGAGAAAGAAGACCTGAAATTATGCAAAAAAGAATACAAGGCTTAATTAGTGGTTTTGCAAGTTGTGGGTTAGTTGCTACTCAAACAAGTAATGATGATTTGAGGGTGCTTCTAGACGGATTTTTAAATGACGGAAGTAGAACTGAATTTGGGACGGTGATAGGCGCATGAATTTAAAAAGTCAATTAGCTCCAAAGGGGCTAGAGTTTAGAGCAGGGGATATGGTTATAAGCGGGAAGTATTGTTGTTTCTTAACAATAATAAGTTACCCTAAAATGGTTAATGAAGGATATCTTGCTAATTTAACACAATACTCAGGAATTAAAGTTATTATAAAACATATTCCTATTGAATTTTCAGTACTTAGTAAAATGCTTAACAAAGAAATCGCTGATATGAAAATGAAATATCAAAATGAATACGATAGGACTGTTCAAGAAAGAATTAGGCAAGACTATGAAAGTATTGAAAACTTTATTACAATGCTTACTAGTACACAAGCAAGAATATTTGATTTTCAAATGCATGTAATGGTTACTGCTGATTCACAAGAAGAACTTGAAAACAAAAAAGTACAAGTTAAAAACTATTTAGATGCTATGGGTATGAAAGGAACTATTTTAAGATTTGAACAAGAAAAAATATTAAAATCATGTTTACCTATTTTCCCAGACTCCGATATAGAAGAAAGAATTGGAACACCAATACCAAGTGTTACAATGAGTGCGATGTATCCTTTTGTATTTGATAGTATTAAAGACCCAGGACTTTCATGTTTACTTGGTGTAGACTTCTCTGGTGGTATTATATTATTTAATCAATTCTTATATCAAATTAAAAAAGAATTTAATAGAAATAATGCAAACATGATAATGCTTGGTACTTCTGGTAGTGGTAAATCTACTGCTGCTAAAATACTTTTGAGAAGTAATATTAGAAACGGACACAAGATTATTGCAATAGATCCAGAAGGCGAATTAGAAGAAATGACTAGACTTTATGGTGGAGACTTTATTAATTTAGGACTTGGCGGAAACTACGGAATGATTAATCCACTTGAAGTAATAGTTGATTCTGATGCTGAAGAGGGTGGAAGTTATGCTGTCCTCACTCGTACACTTCAAACATTAAAAGCATTCATGAAGTATTACAGTCCTGATATAGAAGAAGATACTTTAACTTTGTTTAGTGAAGTGGTACAAGATACTTATAAAAGATATAAAATAGATACTGAAACAGATTTCAGTAAATTTACTAGCGAGGATTATCCAACTTTTGATGATGTATATGCAACTATTAAAGGAAGGTTACTTTCAATGGTAGAAGCAACTCGTGAAAAAGAAGTTATGGAAAAACTAGAGTTAAAAGTAAGACCGTTAGTTAAAGAATTAAGATATTATTTTACAGGCCATACTACAGTAGAGCCTAATAGTGATTTTATTGTATTTAATATTAGGGAACTTATGAACAGTGATGCTAATATAAGGAACGCTTTATTCTTCAATATATTAAAACATGCATGGGGACTTTGTTTAGATAAAGAAACTAATACAATACTAATGGTAGATGAAGCGCACACATTACTTGCTGATAGAAATACTCTAGGAGCAGAATTCTTAGCACAAGTTCAAAGAAGAAGTAGAAAATATAATACAGGAACAATTATTATTACACAGCAACCAACTGACTTTGCTAGTCCTGAAGTTCTAGTACATGGTAAAGCAATATTTGATAATGCTAGTTACTATTTGGTAATGGGACTTAAGAAACAAGCAGTAGAAGACTTAAGTAAGTTAATTGATCTTAATGATCAAGAAAAAGAAAGTATTAAGAGATATAATCAAGGTGAAGCATTATTTGTATGTGGTTCACGTAGAATGAGAATTAATGTTATAGCAACACAAGAAGAACTAGATTCATTTGGTTCTGGTGGAGGGCTATAATAAAGAGGTAGATTATGGACGATAAGGAAAAGAATTTAAACAATTTACAAAATGATTTAAACCCACAAAATAATGCGGGTTCTTTTCCTAATCAAAATAATAATGGAAAAAATTTATTTTCTAAAGATAATTTAAAAACAATGGGTAAAAATACTCTTAAAAACACCGGGAAAAATCTTGCTAGAGATGCAAGGCAAGCTTTGTTTAGTGATGGCGATCCTGATGGAGAAGGAAATGTTATGGATGATATTGCTTCTGGTGTTGAGGGAACTGTCGACAAAGTAAAAGGCGCTAAAAATATATATGATAAGAGTAAAGAACTTTTAAATAGATATAGAGATGCTATGGCTGCTAAAAAAGGTGCAGAAGCAGGCGCTAGTGCTGCAGGAAATGCAGCAGCCGGTACAGCTGGAGCAGCAGGTAGTGCTGCAGCTGGAACTGCAGCAGCAGGAGAAGCAGGAGCGGCAAGTGGTGCAGCGGCCAGTGGTGCAGCAGCAGCTGGAGCCGCTGGAGGAACAGCAGCAAGTGGTACTGCAGCAGGAGCTGCGGGAGGAGCAGCAGCGGCTGGAGGCGCGCCGGTAATCTTAATAGTTCTTGCAGTAATAATAGTCGTAATATTGTTTGGGCTACTAATCATTGCTGTCCAGCAAGGTGACATAGGTTACTCTAGCTTCGAAATGGAATATGGAGTAACTGGCGATGATGCTCATTCTATATTTGGTAGTGATAATGATTATCAATTTGGAATGGATTATAATCAAGTCGACAACGTTTATAATCAAAATTATAATAAAAATAGTATAGCAACTTGTAAAACTGGTTTCTTTGCTGGACTTGCTCATATATTTGGAATTTATAACTTGGAAGATCCCTGTGAATTTTCAACATATATTAAAGACATAACTAGCGAAGCTGAAAAGAAAAATGAAATTGACAAAATTAGCCCTGGTTTATTCTTAAGTACTTTTTACTACGCATTTGCAACACAAATGCTTGATGAAAATGGCAAGTATACAATTCCTATAGATGCCTCACAAGATGAAACTAAATCTTTAGATGATTTTGATGCAATTACAAAATTATTTGCTGCAAAAGTTTATACTAAAAATGATATAAAAAATATTCTTGATAATTATATATTGATGAAAGATAAGTATCCATATTTTGTTTATACAAAACATGTTGAAGAAAATGATGATGGAACAACACGAGAATATTATACATGTGACAGAAAAACATTAAAAAATGTTACCAGTGATGATAAATTTAAATTAATGTTAAGATATGGACCAAGAGTAAGTGAGGAATATGAAAAGGTAATTTCTTATAACGAGGCCTTAAGTTTAAATAGTAGTGAGTGTGAAAGTGAGTTTTATTCTGCTAATGGAACTTTATCCGACACCAATTTAAGTAAGTTTAACATTTTTTATGATATTGATGAAACTATTTTAACAGAAGAAGATAATGCAGATAATATTAAAATTAGAAAAGAAAAAGCAGAAAAAGCTAATATAACTATTAATGGTACAACTTATACATATAGTGATGGGTTTATATATTCAAACTTTCCTAGATATGATAAGAGATATGTTGATAATCCTGCTCAGATGGATTACGTTGTAATGGAAGAAATAGAAACATTTATAGATTCCATTACTTCTAGAAAAGAATATATTAATTATATTTTAGGATATCCTAGTACAGTTAGTAGTACTTCTTACTCTTCTCCGGCAAATTGTACTTATAAAATAAATGGGACTGATATTACCAATTTGAAGGTTAGATTAGTTTATGCTAAGAATGATGCAACCCCTAATGTAGAAGTTGGTAAACCCGTTGTAGGGGAAGATTTAATAGATTTTGAAAAATATGTTTTAGGTGTAGTACATGCTGAAATAGGTGATGGTGGATCTGAAAGTTTAAAAGTTCAAGCAATACTCGCTAGAAGTATAGCTCTAAGTGTTGGAAAAATCATTAATGAAGGAGATCAAAATATACTTGAAATTACAAATAGTACTTGGGACCAAACATATTGTGACCCAGACAATGGTTGTGATATATGTATGTTACCAGGTAGCACTGTTCATTCAGTATTTACTAAAGGAACTACACCAAATAGTACATATTGTAAAAATTGGAAGTCAGGTTTATCAAGTGACTCAAAAATTAGAACTGCTGTGAGAAGTGTAAATGGTGTAACATTAAATGACTCATCAGGTAATTTGTATAAAGAACCTTATACAATTTCAATGCAAAATACTTGGAAAGGATATGAGAACTCTGGTAGTGATTATGTTGAAATAATAGAAAAATACTGGAATGGGCAATATTCTTTAGTTAATTCAGAATGCTCTTTTGGAGCAGTTGGAGAATGGGCAAACTGGAAACAATATGATGATGCAAAATGGGGAACTATATTAATGTCTAATATTCCTAGACCAGACGGCACACCAAGAACAATTCATAAGATTGGATGTTTGATGACATCTTATGCAATGCTAATTGCCAAAAGTTCTCCAACAGTTATAATCCCTAATTTCAATCCTGGCACTTATACTGAAGCATTAAAATCTGCTAATGCCTTAAGTAAATATGGAGATATGCCAAGTCCTCAAAGAGCAATTGAAATTGCAACAGGTTTAACTAATGTTTCAGTACATACTGAAAGTATTCAAGCAAGAGAGTCCTTTGATTCTAAATTAGCAAGAATAGCTAACTATTTAAGCCAAGGATATGATGTGATTATACGAGTTAAATCAGATGAAAGTGCTGCTATTCAAGGTGGAGGGAATTCACACTATGTTCTAGTTACAGGCCTTAATGGTAATGAAATTTATATAGCTGACCCAGGATACAACATAAATGTTTTTTCTGATAAATATATTAATGAAGGTATAACTTATTTAATTGCAATTAAGTTTTAGGTGAAAAATATGAAGAATAAAAAGTTTGAAGTTTCAATAATTATTGGTATACTTGTAATGTCATTAATTCTGTTAGGTATTTATCTTGTTTATAGTAAATATAGAAAGGAAAATAGTTATAATATTTTTCTTTCAAATAATACAGGTTTAAAATGTTTTAAATATTCTTGTGAAAGCGTTAATTTTAAAAATGATAACTATTATAAAATTTTTATAAACGGAGAATATAAGGGAATTAATAAAGTTAAATACAATAGTGCTAATAATAAACTTTATGTGTTTGACAGTGCAAGTAATAATATTTATAAAGATAAAAGTAAAAGAATATTTATTTATGAAGGAAATACTAATATTAGCCAAATTGATTTTGCAACTAATGATATAACTAATGAGGATATTAATTTAATTAATAGAAATATTAGTTATGACATATCTGATTATACTTTTGCTTATAAAGTAGTAAAAGATTTTGACAGTGATAACAGTGATGAGGAAATAGTTATAGTTAAGAATGAAAATAAAGCTTACGTTGTAGTAGCGTTTATAGATGGTGGAAATGTATCTATACTTATAAATATTCAAAATGAGGACTACATGGAAGTTCCAAGTATATATGTTAAAGATATTATAGATATATATAATGATGGTAAGTTAGAATTAATATTATCAAAAGGATATTATGATAATCTAGGAAGTTGCGAAGTTATATATAGATTGAAAAATAATAAATTTGTAAGCATTAATGAGTGTAATTTAATTAATAATTAAATATAAAAAAGAAAAAATGTTTAAAAAATAACTGAAAATGAACTTTTAGTTATTTTTTTACATATAAAATATAGTTTTTTTAGTTTTTATTTGATATAATTGTTTTTGAGAGAGAGTGGGTTTTATGAAAGATATTAAACTAAAATTTACAGCTAAACCAAAAGATGTAGTTATTTTTGTGCTTTTTTGTATCTTTTTACTTTATTTAGTGGCTATCGGAGTTTTAAATATTTATGAAGTTACACACAATGATATGTTTTGGGGACTAAACCCCATCAGAGCATTTAGTAAAGATTTTTTAGTTACAACTTTAACTATGTATTTATTTGCTTTGATTGCTGTTTTTATGAGTACATCAAATTACTTTTTCGATAGAGAAAAAGGTTTTGGTTTTGGCAAAAAGAAAGACAAAGATGATCCAGGTTGGTCTCGTTGGATGAAAGATGATGAGATGAAAAAAGCATATGATGTTAAAGAAATAACATTAAATGCTGATACTTATGAACATGCTGGAATACCTATTATTTTAAATGAGGATAAAGCTTGGGTAGACGATGGAGAAAATCATAGTTTAATTATAGGTGCATCTGGTTCTGGTAAAACTTGGACTATAATTGACCCTTTAGTTAAAATATTAGGTAAAGCAGGGGAAAGTATGATAGTAACCGACCCTAAAGGTGAAATATATGAACACAACGCTAATATGCTTAGAGAAAAAGGATATAATGTAATAATTGTAAACTTCCGTGATCCAGAATATGGAAGTGCTTGGAATCCACTTACGCTTCCATATAGATACTGGAAGATGGGTAAAGAAGATAAAGCAATGGAACTTTTAGAGGACCTTGCTACTAACATTCTGGTTGATGCTAATAACAACGACCCATTCTGGCAAAAAACAGCAGCTGACTACTTTACTGGTCTTGCTCTTGGTCTATTTGAAGATGCAAAAAGCGAAAAAGAAATTAATTTAAACAGTATAAATGCAATGAGTACATTTGGTGAAGAAAGATGTGGTGCTAGCAAATACGATAAAGAATACTTTAAATTAAAAGGAGAGTTATCAAGTGCTTATATAAGTGCTGCAGCAACCATCACCGCACCTGCAGATACTAAAGGTGGTATCACAAGTACATTTAGACAGAAGGTAAGAATATTTAGTAGTAGACAAAAATTAGCAGAAATGCTAAGCTATACTGACTTTGATGTAACAAGAATAGGTAAAGAAAAAACAGCAGTTTTTCTAAAAATACACGATGAAAAAACAACATATCACGCACTTGCTACAATATTCGTAAAACAAGTTTATGAATGCTTAATTGATGAAGCACAAAAAGAAGAAAACTTAAAATTAAAAATTAGAACAAACTTCATATTAGATGAATTTGCAAATATGCCTGCACTTAAAGATGTTGAAAGTATGATAACAGCATCTCGTTCAAGAAATATGAGATTTACATTTGGTATTCAAAACTTCAGCCAACTTAATAAAGTATATGGTAAAGATGTGGCAGAAACAATTAAAGGAAACTGTGGTAATATGTTCTACTTAATAACAACAGAATATGCAGCACTTGAAGAAATAAGTAAACTTTTAGGTGATGTTAAACCTAAGAAACCAAAAGATGGTGAACCACAGCCACCTATTAGACCTCTTGTAACAGTTAGTGATTTACAACAAATGAAGAAGTTTGAAATGATTATAAAAAGATTTAGGAACATGCCTTTTAAAACAAAACACAAAGCAAGTTTTGAAATATTTAAATCTAAAAAAGGTGGATGGGGGTATGAAGAATCTATTAGTAGTTATCCACTAAGAGAATCAAAAGAAATTGAAACATTTGATTTAAAAGCATATGTAGATGCACATAGAACTGAAGATAGTAACCCATTTAGTCCATTTGGAGGTTCTCCATTTGTTCCACCATTTGGAATGCCTAGTATGAATAAAACTCCGGGAGAAACTACTAGCACTTCTAACATAGATGATCTTGTTAAGAATATAGATGCTCAGATAGCTAAACTTGAAGCTGAAGAGAAAGAAGAAAAAAATAAAACAAATAATAGCAACGAATTTGAAAATCTTGTTAATAAGAAGTATGAAGAATTTACTAATGGAGAGAATAAAAACTCTATAGAGAGTAAAACCATTGATAAGCCAAACACACCAGTAAATGGTATTAATGTTGATGACTTAATTAAGAAGATAGATGCTAAAATAGCAGAACTTGAAAAGGAAGAAGAAATAGCTAGAAGAGAAGAAGTTAAGAATGTTACTCCTTTTATGGAAGATGCTATTCATGAAGAATTTGAAAAGAAAGCAGATTTAATTAATAATGATATTATAGAAGATATTGAAAAGCCTAAGATTAATATTGATGCTGATTCTATTATTATAGATGATAATATTACAGATGATGAATTCTTTGATGATTTCTTTGGAGATGATGAGTAAAAGCCAGAAATGGCTTTTTCTTATACATTATGAACTAACAAAAATAAATATAATTCATATTATATAATAGGTGAAATGTATGAATAGTAATAATTTTGGTAAAATAAAAAATGGAACCATCATTGATTTACAAGATAGTTATTATTATAATATTTATCACTTAAGAGGAGCAGTTAATATACCTTATGAAGAATTAATGAATAACTATAGAAACTATTTAAGAAAGGGTGATAAATATTATATTTACTGTAAAAGTGGTAAATTAAGTAAGAGAGTAGTAGCAGTTTTATCTTATTTGGGGTATAATGTTACTATAATTAAATAAAAAAAGGAAGTTTTTGTTATGGAAATATTAGAAGTGCTAGATACTATAATAACTAATTTATTAAACTTGCTCGGAACTTGGGGAGCTTTACTTGGATGTATATTCATATTATTTGAATCAATTATTCCAATTCTTCCACTTTCCGTATTTATAACTCTTAATTTTATGACATTCGGAAATATAGTTGGATTTTTTATATCTTGGCTATTTACTATTATGGGATGTATGATGAGTTACTACATTTTTAAAAGAGGAGTATCTGATAGTAGACTATCAAAGTTAAAAGAAAGTAAAACTTTTGGTAAGATAGTTAAAGTGGTTGAAAATATGAATTTTAGCAGTTTAGCACTTTTAATTGCAATACCATTCACACCAGCTTTTGCAGTTAACATAGCAGCTGGGATATGTAGAGTTGATAGCAAAAAATATTTATATGCACTGATGCTTGGAAAAATGTCTTTAGTATATTTTTGGGGTTATGTTGGTGTTAGTTTAATAGAAGCACTGAAAAACCCACTTATATTAATAAAGGTAGCAATTTTAGTTATAATTGTTTATATCATAAGTTTAGTGCTTTCTAAAAAATTAAAGGTCAAATAAATCACTAGTAACCTAGTGATTTTTATGTTATACTTGATATAGTAAAAAGGTGGTAACATGAAAGAGTTAAAAATAAATCTTAAATTTTTATCTACTTACTTTAAAAGTAGTAAAAGACTAGTAATAATAAATATTATTTTAAATATATTATTAATAATAACTTCTGTTATATTACCAATAATAAGTGCTAAGATAATTGCTGAATTAACAAATAGTAACTTAAAAAAAGTGATATACATTACTATTATATTAGTTCTTATAAGAGTCTTTAGTACAATAATAAACTACTTTAGATATTCTTCTAATTATAAAATTTATAATAATATATTATCGAATCTAAGGAAAGACACTTTAAAAAGGATACACTTATTAACAAATCAAACACTTGATAATAACTCAGTAGGTTTATTTGTAAAAAGAGTCAAAAATGATTCGGAAACAATATCTTTAACTTACTGGAGAATTTCTAATGATATTAAAAGCATAATATCAACAATAGGTATATTTATAGCAATATTTATAATAAATAAAGCTGTATGTTTTTTTGCTTTATTATATTTATTATTAATAATTATATTAGATAACTATAACCAAAGTAAAACTAGAAAACTAAGAGAAATAACAAATAAAGAATCAGAAAAAAACACAAGTTTAATAACAGAAACTATTCATGGAATAAGAGACATTAAAATGCTCAATATAGAAAATAACACAAAAAAATTAATAAATAAGCAAATAAAAACTTTATTAAATTGTTCAAAAAAAGAAAATGAAACTAATAGTTTAATAGGTAGTTTAACTGATGTAGTAAGTAATATATGTGATTTTCTATTAATAATTCTTTATGTATATTTAATAAAAGAAAATATTTTGTCTTTAGTAAATGCGTTAGTATTATATAACTATTCAACAAACTTAAGTTCATTTCATGGTTATACAGGAGAAATAGCAAATTATATAAATAAATTTAATATATCAACAAATAGAATAAAGGAACTATTTGATAATGAAAAATTTGCTACTGAAACATTTGGAACAAAACACATAAAAAAGGTAAAAGGCAAATTTGAATTTAAAAATGTACATTTTAGTTATAAAAGAAATGAAGTATTAAAAGGAGTAACATTCACAGTTAATCCAGACGAAACAGTAGCCTTTGTAGGTAAAACTGGAAGTGGGAAAACAACCATATTTAATCTTCTATGCAAAATGTATGAAGTAGATAAGGGAGAAATATTAATAGATAATATAAATATAAATGAATTAGATAAGGATACAATAAGAGGTAACATTACTGTAATAAGCCAAAGCCCTTATATCTTTAACATGTCTATAAAAGATAATTTAAAACTAGTTAAACCTAATCTAACAAATAAAGAAATGAAAGAAGCCCTTAAAACAGCATGTCTTTATGACTTTGTAGAAAGTCTTCCTAACAAATATGATACTATTTTAGGAGAAGGTGGAGTAACTTTATCAGGTGGACAAAAACAAAGGCTTGCTATTGCAAGAGCATTGGTGCAAAAGACAGAAATAATCTTATTTGATGAAGCAACAAGTGCACTTGATAATGAAACACAAGAAAAAATAACAAAAGCAATTAATAATATGAAAAGAGAATACACAATAATGATAATCGCTCATAGACTATCAACAATAATAAATGCAGATAAGATATTCTTTCTAAATAATGGAAAGATTGAACGCTTTGGAAGTCATGAATATTTACTAAAACATTCTAAAGATTATAAAAAATTATATGAAACAGAAATTAAGAAAGGAAAATAGTATGAAAAAAACAATAAATAACTTAAAATTCCTTTGGAATTATTCTAATAATTCAAAGCACTTTTTTATACTAGTTATTTTACTTAATATAATTAAGATAATTATAAGCATACTAGTTCCTTTATATTCAGCTAAACTAGTACTTAACTTAAGTAATAATGAATTACATAGATTACTCTTAATAGCTTTTATACTTTTAATATTAAATTCTATAAATAGTATTCTAAACTTTATAATACTTAAACTTAATATAAAATTTTCAAGTAAAATATACCTTAATATTGAAAAAGACATAATAGAAAGAATACATACACTAACTAACAAAACACTTGATAACACGTCTACTGGTACAATAATAGATAGATTAGATAGTGACTTAGATAACATATCTAATATTTATTTTGAAATACTTTTTAGATTAACTGAATTTATTAAGAGTATAGGTATAATTATAGCTATATTTATAATAAATCCTTTAGTGGGAATAATCTCTATATTATCTTTATCTATAATATTTTTAATAGATAACTATCAAGTGTATAAAGTAACTAATCTAATAGGAGATAAAAACAAAAAAAATGAAAAATTTACGGAAACAATTACTGAAGTAATAAGAGGTATGAGAGACATCAAAATGCTTAATATTGAAAAAAATACTATTAATAAACTTGATGTTCAAGTAGATGACACAATATTCTCAGAACTAAAAATAAACAAAACAGCTAATATTTTAGGAAAACTAGCTACATTAATAGAAGATTTAACTGCATTTTTTAATATATCTTTATATGTGTTTTTAATATCCAAAGGATCACTTACTATAACAAATGCACTTATTCTATATAACTATTATTCAAACATATCATCTTTTGGCGGTTACATAGGTCAAATAATGGATAATATAAATAAATTTAATATATCAACAAATAGAATAAAAGAATTATTTGACAATGAAAAATTTGCTACTGAAACATTTGGAACAAAGCACATAAAAAAGGTAAAAGGTAAATTTGAATTTAAAGATGTACATTTTAACTATGAAAGAAACGAAGTATTAAAAGGAGTATCATTCATAGTTAATCCAGATGAAACAGTAGCTTTTGTGGGTAAAACTGGAAGTGGAAAAACAACCATATTTAATCTTCTATGCAAAATGTATGAAGTAGACAAAGGAGAAATATTAATAGATAATATAAATATAAATGAATTAGATAAGGATACAATAAGAGGTAACATTACTGTAATAAGCCAAAGCCCTTATATCTTTAACATGTCTATAAAAGATAATTTAAAACTAGTTAAACCTAATCTAACAAATAAAGAAATGAAAGAAGCCCTTAAAACAGCATGTCTTTATGACTTTGTAGAAAGTCTTCCTAACAAATATGATACTATTTTAGGAGAAGGTGGAGTAACTTTATCAGGTGGACAAAAACAAAGGCTTGCTATTGCAAGAGCATTGGTGCAAAAGACAGAAATAATCTTATTTGATGAAGCAACAAGCGCACTTGATAATGAAACACAAGAAAAAATAACCAAAGCAATAAATAATATGAAAAGAGAATATACAATAATGATAATTGCCCATAGACTATCAACAATAATAAATGCAGATAAGATATTCTTTCTAAACAACGGAAAGATTGAATGCTTTGGAAGTCATGAATATTTACTAAAACATTCTAAAGATTATAAAAAACTATATGAAACAGAAATAAAAAATAATATTACTATTAAAAATTAGATTTAATATTTTATTAAATCTAATTAAAGGGAGCCTGAAATACTGAAATCAGGTTCTTTTTTTGTTATAAAAAAGAACCGGCAAAATACTTGCAAATGGAAATTATATGATAAAATGTATTTAGAACATTGGGAGATGTAATATGATTGAGACAAATAGAAAATTAAGAGTTAAATTTAAAATAAAATTAGTTACTGAGGAAGAAATAAATTCTTCCATTACTAATTTTAAAAGTTTACTCATAACAAATAATTTATTAAATGCTAGAGGAATTGATCCTTCAAATTATACAAATCTTCATGAAAGTACCACAAGATTTTCTGAATTTGAAGAAGAAGTTAAGGAAATGTTATCTACTCACGTTAAGTGAGTGTTTTTTTAAGTAAAGTCTTAAGTTTTTTTATTGAGTTTTTCTCTTTAGTATTATATAATTTTATTAAGGAGAATGATGTTTATGGAGTATATAATCATAGGTTTACTAGTACTTATTATAATTCTTATTATAGCAGTATTATTAAAAGTTAAAAAGAGCAGAGAAGATGATATATCTTTAAGTAAAGTAGAAGGAGATATTATTAAAGAAATAGGAGAATTTAAACTTACTTTTTCCAGAGATTTAACTGAAGACTTTAATAAACTTAATGATAGGATAGAAAATAAACTAGAGTATATTAATGGTAAAGTTAATGAAAGGTTAGATGTTAATTTTGAAAAAACAAATAAGACATTTGCGAGTGTATTAGAAAGACTTGCTAAAATAGATGAAGCTCAGAAAAAAATTGATAATTTATCTAGTGATATAGTTAGTTTACAAACAGTACTTACTGATAAAAAAAGTCGTGGTATTTTTGGAGAAGTAAATTTACATCAAATTCTTGCAAGTGTATTTGGAGAAAAGAATGATAAACTTTATAGTTTGCAATATACTTTATCAACAGGTGTTATAGCTGATGCAATAGTTTTTGCACCTGAACCACTTGGGAAAATATGTATTGACTCAAAGTTTCCCTTAGAAAACTATAGATATATGCTTGAAAAAGGAATTACTACTGAAGAAAAAACTAGAAGAGAAAAGTTATTTGAAAGTGATGTAAAAAAGCATATTGATGCAATAGGTAGTAAATACGTTATAAGTGGTGAAACAAGTGATCAAGCAATAATGTTTTTACCAGCAGAAGCTATATTTGCTGAAATAAATGCATATCATACAAATTTAATAAATTATGCTTATTCTAGAAAAGTATATTTAGCTAGTCCAACAACATTAATGAGTTTACTTACAGTCGTGCAAGCTATTTTAATGGGAATGGAAAGAGATAAGTACACAAGTATAATTCACAATGAACTTAATAAACTTGGAGAAGAATTCTTAAGATATAAAGATAGATGGGATAAATTAAGCCAACATATGGATACTGTAAGTAAAGATGTAAGAGATATTCACATTACAACTGATAAGATAACTAAAAGGTTTGATGAAATTAGTAATGTTAATATAGAGAATAAACAAATAGAAGGAGGAAATTAAAATGGATATTTTAATAACTATTGGAGTAGTAATATTATTTTTAATTATTACTGGTATTAGACAAATTAATGAATATGAAAGGGGTATTAAATTTAGATTTGGTAAATTTAATAAAATAATGAAACCAGGCTGGAATATTATTTTACCAGTTATTGACTCTTATAAGAAAGTTGATGTTAGAACAAAAGCAGTAGATGTTCCTGAACAAGAAGCAATTACTAGAGATAATGTTTCAATTAAAATTAATGCAGTACTTTATTATAAAATTTTTGATGCAAGTAAAGCAGTACTTGCAGTAGAAAACTTTAATTATGCAGTTAGTCAACTTGCACAGACTACTATGAGAAATGCAGTTGGAAGTGTTAGTTTAGATGAACTTCTAAGTGAAAGAGACAAAATAAGTACAGAAATTTGTAAAATAGTTGATGAAGCAACCGATCCTTGGGGAATAAAAGTTGAAAATGTTGAACTTAAAGATATAAGTTTGCCAGAAGAGATGAAAAGAGTAATTGCTCGTGTTGCAGAAGCTGAAAGAGAAAAACTTGCAGTAATAACAAAAGCTCACGGAGAAGTAGAAGCAAGTGAAAACTTAAAGAAAGCAGCTGAAAATTTAAGCCAGGCACCAGGTGCACTTCATTTAAGAACACTTGAAACATTAAATGATTTAAGCAGTGATCAAAGTAACACTGTCATATTTGCTCTTCCAATTGAAGTATTAAAAGCAATAGAGGGCTTTAGCAAAAAGAATGACTAACGATGAACTAAAAATTAAGGTAGATGAATTCTTGTCTTCAGGAAATATAAGTGAATATACGTTAAATAATTTACAAATGTTTATGTCAATTGCTATTTTATATGAAAATCTAAGTAAAGAACTTGAAGGAACAAAATTTAATGCAGAAACATTAAAAAACTTACCTAAACTTGATTTATATACAAAAATTAATTTAGTAAAAAATATGTATAAAAAATATGGCTATCCCTTAACTGATGATATGATAGAAGAAGTTCTATCAAATGGAACAATTGATTTCAGAGAATATGAATATGAAGAAGGTGAATACTTGTCTATCCTATGTTCAGAAGCTTTTAATGGAAGTGCTGGAATAAGAAATGGAAAAAGATTTGTATCTTTACCTAACTCAGGGTATATTACTGACGCAATATTGCTCGCACACGAGTTAGGTCACTATACAGTTGGAATATCTGAAACTTCTAGTGACCATATGATTAGTGAAGCATTCGCTATATTCAGTGAATTTCTAATGGAAGACGAACTTTCAAACTTAGGTTATAAAGCTGAAATGGATTATGCAAGAAAACTAAGATTTAGAGATACATTTGCAAAAAACTACTTAATTCCAGTAATGGCAGCATTGAATGTATACTTAACGCTTGGAGATTTTGAATATGAAAGTTTTAACAAATTATATAGTAAATTACCTTTGGAAGACTATAAAAAAGATTTAGCAAATGTCAAAGAATTCTTTAATAGACCACTAAGAAAAATAGATATCGATAGATGTTTATACTACACTTTTGGATGCATATATGCTTATTATATGTATGATAAGCTAAAAAAGAATCCAGACTTTAAAGAAAACATTTTCAAAGCATACTCTGACCCATACAGAAAAGACTTAAACTCATTTAGTGAAACTCTTGGACTTTATGAAATAGATAAAGAATTAAGTAAAGCAATAGATGAATATAAAAGTGAATTAAACGAGGAAAAACTAGACAAAAGTGTCTAGTTTTTTGTCAATTAATTGTCAAAAAAATAAAACTTGTAATTGACATAATCTTGTGATATTATATTAATAGGAAAATAAGGTGGTTAGTGTGAACAATAATTTTGAAGTAGTTAAAAGTTTAATTGAACTTCTTGTAAAGAAAGCAGGTTTTGACTTAGATAAAAACTACAGTGAAATAGAACTTGAAAAAACAAAGAATAATATCAAAGAGTTAACTCTTGAAAGAAATAATTCTAATAATAAAAAGACTTTGTCTAATATTATAGAGAACTTAAAGGTAAGAGAAGCAACATTTGAGAATAATGCAGAGATAGTTGGGAAAAGTTTACTTGTTGCTTATGAAGAAAATAAAAGCTATGATAGCATAAAGTCTAGGATTGAACTTCTTTCTAATTTAGCAATTAAAGGTACTGAAGAACTTGGAGTAAGTACTTTATATAGTGAACTATCTTCATTAGAAAAGAAGTATAGTGAACTAGAAGAAAAGATAAATACTTTTGATTATGTAAATACTAATGAAAAGGAAATGGATGAAAGATATAAATCTTATTTAGAGAATAAAATAGAGTCACTCAATGAGGAATTAAATAGTTTAATAAGAGAACTTGATAGTTTAAGAGATGTTGAAATAAAAGATGTAAATATTGTAACTAAGATAAAAGAGTATGTAAGTAAACTAGAAAGTGATTTAGAAAGAATTAATAAAGTTCTAAACAGCAGTGCTAGTTCTAACATATCATTTGAGATATTTGAGAGATTAGAAAATGCTAAAGAAGATTTAGAAGTTAAAACTAATAAAGATAAAGAAACACTTGAAAAGGCTGAAGGGATGCTCGATAGTGTTAGAAAAAGTAGAATTAACTTAAATGAAAGAAAGAAAATTCTTGAAGATGAGATAGATAAGTGTACAAATAAACTTAATAATGTAAAATCTAAAATAGATGAAAACTCTTATGTAAATCAAATTGAAAAGATAATAGATGTTAATGAACTAGAAAGAATTAGATTAGAAATAGAAAGTTTAAAGAATAAAAGAGATGCTCTTTATGTAGATGGTTTAAAGGTAAAAGAAGAACTTGTAAAAGAATGGAGTAAAATAGGAAGTTCTACTAATGATGTAAAAGAAGAAGTTAAGGAAGAAATAAAAGAAGAACCTATTAAAGAACCTGAAGTTATTAAAGAAGAAACAGAAGAAACAAAAGAAGTTAAAGAAGAAGTAAAACCTGATGAAGAAACTACAAAGAAACATAAAAGAATAGAATTGGATTGGTGAAGAAAATGAACTATAAAGCACTTGAGGATTTAATTAATATTTTAGTTAAAAAATCTGGTTATAAATTATCAGATTTAAAAGTATTAGAAGATATTGATTATTTAAATGATAGAAAGGATTATTTAGAGGAAGAAATCTCTAAAGTTAAGTCAAGACTTAATGGTGAATATATTGATAAAGATAAGAAATCTAAATATGAAGAAGAAAGAAAGTATTTAGAAGATAGTTTAAGTAGTTTAAACAGTGAAAAATCTTCACTAGAAGCTAAACTAGAAGATACTTCTAATAAAGAATTACTTGATAAAACTTTAGCTGAATTAGATATTTTAACTAATGAAATAGCTAGGGTAAGAACAAGTATTAAAGTAGTTAATTTTAAATTGGATAGTAAAGATTATATAGATACTTATTCTAAAGAAAAAGACGAAGTTCTTTTATCTAGTTTAGAAGAAGAATTAAAATTAATTAATAAATTTATTGATATTAAAGAAAATAATTCTATTAGAATTGGAAATACTTTACTTGAAGAATTTAAAGGTGGAACTAATTATGAAAGTGTTAAATCACAAGTAGATACACTTGTAGATAATGCAAGGGTTAATTATAATCATACTTTAGATGAAATAAAAGGTTCTAATATATTTGAACTTATTGATAAGTATTCTACTAGTAAGAAAGAATATAAAGAAAGAGTAGAAGAAAGTAATTATGATGTAGATAAAGAAAAAGAAAGTATTTTTGAAAAGACTAGATATCATAATAAAAGAATTGAAGCTCTTAATAGTATGAACTCTGGTATTATGAAGAGAAAAGAAGAGTTAAATGTTCTAGTAGAAGAGTCTCTTAATTTATATAATTCATCTAGAAGTGAGAGATTATTAAAAGAAGAAGTTTTAGAAGAACTTTTAAGTAACCTTTATAAAGAAAGTAATTTAAATAGTGATTTAGAAAATATTATTAATAATATAAGACTAGATATTACTAATTTAAAATATTTAGAAAATAAATATAATTTAGATGTACAAGGATATTTAGAAGAAATAAGAAATTTAGATATTAATTCTAATAATTTACAAAATGAAATAAGTCTTGAAGAAAGATGCTTAGAGATTTTAAACAACATGCTTAATACTAATGTTTCTTTAGTAAAAGATTTAGAAACTAATATTGATCTAATAGATGCTACTAATAGAATAAGTAGTTTAACTAATGAACAACAATACTTATATGTAAACGTAGATGTTATTAAAGAAGAAATTGAAAATATATGGTCTAAAGGTAATGATGAAAGAGTAATAGAACATAAGACTTCTTCTATGTATGATGAAGATGAAGAAGAAAATGAAGATACTAAGGTAGATAGTGTTTCAGAAGAAAATGAAGACACTGAAGTAGAAAACTCTAGTGTAGAAGAAACTGAAGATACTACAGAAGAAAATCCTTCAGAAGAAAAAGATGAATTTGAAGAAGAATTAGAAGATGTTGATTACTTAGATTAATCAACTTTTTCTTTTCTTTTTTATTAAACTATGATATTCTATTTATTAAGAAGGTGAAGTTATGGATATTTATAGTTTAAGTTTTAATGATATAACTGAGAGTACTTTACCTAATAAAAAAGAACTTTTAGAAGAATTTAAAGATAATTTAAAATATGTAAGTGATATAGTATATAGTGATTATAAGAAATTAGGAGATATGATTATAGAAACTGATGGACTTGAAGAAGAAAATATAAGTGAATATGTGTTTTCTGGAGAAAAAGTAAAATATTATTTTAATCCCATTTTTAGAAAGAGTAAAAGCAATTTTACTTGTCCAGTAAATAGCCAGGTATATAAAAAAGGAGAACTTGCTTTTATATTTAAACCACTTATGTATCTTCCTAATAAAAAAGAATTCTATACTATTAAAGAAATAAAAGCTTCAAGTTATGAAGAAGATTTTTTTCCTGATAATATAAAATCTTTTGATGACTTTTATTATAAAACTGAACACTCATATACTTTAGGTTTAGAAGAATATTATAATTTTAGTACTAATATAGGTGGGAGTATTAAATTAGTAAAATTAAGATAAAAACTCTAGAATTTCTAGAGTTTTTACATAAATATAAGAATTAATAAACCAAGTAATAAAGTATATAAACTAAAATATTTTAAATTACCTTTTTTAACTACTTTAATAAACCACCTTAATGTGAAATATGATACAACCATAGAAGCAATGAACCCAAGACCATAAGGTAATACTAAATCATGAATATTATTCATTTCTAGTAAATCTTTAAACCCTAAGATAGTGGTCCCAACACTAACCGGTATATAAAGCATAAATGAATATCTTAATGCTGTTTCTCTATCCAGTTTTCTAAATAAACCACCAATTAAAGTAGAGCCACTTCTGCTTATTCCAGGAATTAAAGCAATTACCTGTGAAGTTCCAACTATTAAAGAGTCCATTACATTCATATCACTTTCATTTCTTTTACCTTTTATATTACTTACAAGAAGTAAGAACAAACTAGTTACTAAAAATGCTATCCCAATTATGCTCATATTATTTAGTTTACTTTCAATTGAATCTTTAAATAATAATCCCATAATACCAACAGGTATACTACCAAGAACGATTAACATGCAGTATTTGAAGTCTTTTTTAGTTTCTTCATTTTTAACTTTAAAGTATTTAAAGAAATTCTTTATTAACTTAATTAAATCATCTTTATAAATAACCAATATTGCAAGTAAGCTACCAAAGTTAACTATTATTTCAAAATTTAAATCAGTAGTAGTTATTCCAAGTAATTTCTTAAGTACAAATACATGTCCACTTGAACTAATAGGAAGAGGTTCAGTTAAACCTTGCACTATTCCTAAAAAAATGTAAATTAATATTTCTTTCATATGTTTCACCAATATAATTATATACTAAAATTTTAAATAAATAAATATTATTTATTAGGAGTGTAAAATGATTATTAAGTTATTAATATTATTTATTAGTGTTATTTTAATAAGTTTAAGTATTACCTTTGATATTATATATTTAAATTTATTAACTATGGGGTATAGTTTTATAGAATATGTTAATTTTATTATTAGAAGATGGGAATGTTTAATATTTATATTAGGAGTAATTTTATTATATTTTATTATGAGAAAGGGTAAATAATTATGGTATACGTTTATGATATTTTAGTTAATTTTAATGAAAAGATGATTGATTTTTATGACTGGGATAAAAATGATCAAATCAGGCATATTAGAAAGATGCCTATTTTTAAAGTAAGTAGCAAAGTAATAATGGATATTATGTTTAATAAAGTGAAAATAAACAGCGAAATAATTAATCTAATAAAAGACAAAACAGAAGTTTTTAATTTAAGAAGCGTCAATACTTTACCATTTGTGTGTACTTTTGTAAGTGCAGAAACTGCTGTTGCAGTTAGCATGAATAAAAATGGTATAGTTTTAGAGAAAAGTAAATTTTTAGTTAATGAAGAATTAGAAATTATTGGTGTAGGTAATAAACTTAAAAAAATAGATTTAGACTATTCTATATTAGAAATAGAAAATCATTCTTTACTTTTAAGGAGTGAAGAAAAAATACTTGATGAGATGATAAGAGAAATTAATTTACTTAAAGATAATGAAGAGGTAATTAATTATTTATATTATGAATGGTTTAATAAACCTTGCACTAAAAATGCATATGAAGAACTTATTTTTGATTTAAAAAAAGACTTTACACCAAGACACGAGGAACTATTAAATCTTCTAAATATTCTTAAAGTAAAAAAATAGGTATAAAATATTCTTTTTCTGTAAACATTAATAACGAGGAGAAGAGTATGAAAAAAGTAATAGTTGTTGTCTTAAGTATATTCATGATTGTTGGTTGTTCATTATTAAGTAGTGGTCCTACTAAAAAAACTGAAGAGTTTTTTAAAAAATATCAAAATTTAGATGATAGTGTTTTAAAAGATTTAGAATTAGTAGTTGAAGGAACTACACTTTCTACTGAAAAGGAAAAAAGTGATTACACTAAAGCTATGAAAATGCAATATAGTGATTTAAAGTATAAAATTACTAATGAAAAAATAAATGGTGATGAAGCAGTAGTTACTGCTAAAATAAGCGTATACGATTTTTATAAAGTACAAACTGAAGCAAATAAATATAAAACCACACATGAAAGTGAATTTATGACTGATAATAAATTTGATGAAGAAAAGTTTATGGAATATAAACTTAAACAAATGATGAATACAGCTGAAAGAGTAGAATATACTATAGATATTAGTTTAACTAAAAAGGATAATGAATGGACTATAAATGAACTTGATAAAACTACTTTAGAGAAAATTCATGGTACTTATAATTACGAGAGTGAATAAACTCTCTTTTTTTATTAAAAATGTGGAAATTGTTTGTGAAATGTGATAATATTATTTACTGGGAAGTGCATTATGAATATTTTAAAAGATAAATATATTAATAATTTAATAATTACACATATAACATTATTTTTAATAGAAACCTTATTTAAGGTATTAAATAATTTTAAAGTTTTTTCTTACAGTTTATTAAGAATTTATATTAGTACATTTATTATAAGTTTAATTATAACTTTTATATCAAGTTTATTTAAGAGTAAAAAAATTAGAAATTTTATAAATATTTTATTTGTATTTATTTATTCAGTTTATTCTCTAATGCAACTAGGTTTTATAAATTTTCTAGGTGTTTATATATCTCTTCATACAAGTGGGCAATTTGGTGCAGTTACTGATTATATTGGTGACTTTATGGTTAGTTTTAAACTTATTTATTATATAATACTAATACCTTTTATTTTATATGTTATTTATTATATAGTTACTAGAAAGAAAAAATATTATAAGTATAAATTTAGTAAAAGAAGTTTTATTTTGTTGTTTCTTTTAATATTAAGTTGTTCTTTATATGTGTTTACTTTAAAAGCAGACTTTATGCAAAATAAATATCAAAGTAAAAAAACATATGATTTATTTATTAATCCAGATGTTCCATCAATAGTAGTACATGAAATGGGACCAGTAGTATTTGGAATCATGGATGCTAAAACAGTTGTTTTCCCTCCAGAAGAAGTTTTTATTGATAATGATATGAATAATAATCAAAATAATGATGAAAACACAGATAGAGAAGTTTTACCAGTACTAGATAATTTAATTAATGATGAAAAATCTAAATATTCTAAACTTAATAATTATTTTGCAAAAAGAAATATTACTTCATATAATGATTATACTGGTATGTTTAGTGGTAAGAATGTAGTTGTTGTTTTAATGGAAAGTGTAAACGAAGGAATAATAAATGAAAAGTATTTTCCAAACTTTTATAGAATTTATAGTGGAGGATGGCACTGGGAAAATAATTATAGTCCTAGAAACAGCTGTGCAACTGGTAATAATGAATTTAGTGCAATGACAAGTTTATATTCTATATATAATACTTGTACATCTAATGTTTATAAGGAAAATACTTATTTTGAAAGTATATTTGGTCTTTTTAATGATGCTAATTATAATACAGTAAGTATGCATGATTTCACTGAATGGTATTATAAAAGAAGTACAATACACTCAAATATGGGAAGTAACCATTATTTAGATACAAAAGAACTTAATATTTTTACTAAAGGTATATATGGAGAATGGCCTAGTGATGAAGAATTCTTTACTAAAGCATTTAATTACATAGAAAATAATGTTAAAGGTGATAAACCTTATATGGCATGGTTTACTACTGTTAGTTCACATCAGCCATATATAACAAGTTCTGAAATAGGAGACCTTTACAAAGATTATTTTATGAGTGAAGGATATTCAAAACCAGTTAGTAGATATTTTAGTAAGTTAACAGTTCTTGATAATGCTCTTGGTATTATGTTAAATAAACTAGAAGAGAGTAATGAACTAGAAAATACTGTAATAGTACTTTTAGCAGATCATTATCCATATGGTTTAAAAGCTGATTATTTAAAAGAATTTATTAACCATGAACTAGATGACTATGAAAGAGAAAAAACTCCTTTTGTTATTTATAATCCTAGTATGGAAAGTAAGACATTTAATGAATATACTTCATATATCAATTTAATTCCTACACTAGCTAATTTAATGGGTATTAATTATGACCCTAGACTATATATGGGTACTGATTTGTTAAGTGATAGTTATGAGTCAAGAGTAGTTTTTGCAGATGGTTCTTGGAAAAATGAAAAAGCATATTATAATGCTAGTACTGGAGAAGTTAAATATTTTACAGATGAAGAGTATACTGTTGAAGAAGTACAAAGAATTAATAATTTAGTAGCAATGGATATTTCTATGAGTTCAAGTGCGATTAAAACTAATTATTTTGCCTATTTGGGCAATAAAATAAATGAATATAAAGAAAGTTTAATTAATGTAGATGATAGCAATGAATAAATTAAAAGAAGAATATACAAATATTGTAAGTGATATTTTAAATGATGAACATTTTGTTATTTTACAAAATGATTTTCACCATGGTACTACTAAATATAATCATTTAATTAAAGTTTCAAAGTTATCTTTTGTAATATCAAAAGTACTTAAATTAAAAATTGAAGAAACTACTAAAGCAGCACTTCTACATGACTTCTTTTATGGAGAAAGAACTTTAAAAGAAGAGAATAGTTATTTAAGACATCCTCATACAGCTGCTTTAAATGCTAGATATTATTTTAATACTAATGATTTAGAAACAAGTATAATTGAAACACATATGTATCATCATGTACTTTTAAAGAAAATATTTCCTTTTGTAAATAAAACTGAAAGCATTAATGTAACTCAAGGTAAACCTAAAACCAAAGAAGCTTGGGTAGTTAGTATTAGCGATTTATTAGTATCAATACTTGAAAGTACATTATTTCTAAAATATAAATTCAATATAGCATTTATATCTTTAATAAGTATTATCATAAATAAATAGTACAATATAAAGTACTTGAAAAATAAAAAAATATTTTGTATAATGTATATAGAAGAGAAATCTTCATAAAATAAAAAAGGAACATTCGTTAATTCGAATGCTTGCCTAAAATGGTTTCGCATTTATCCTAAAGGATAGATGCTTGTTTTTATTACAAATAGTATTACTACTATTATAATTAAAATAATAATTATTCGGTTAAGTACCTTTATTATAAAGTTTCTTTTCTTCATAATTATTACCTCCTTCCAGAAAAAGATTTTATAAAAACCCCCTTTGAAAGTCGGCAAGCATCCGAACACTCCTGTTCCTTGTTAGTTAATATAACACATGAAGATAGATAAATCAAGAAGAATATAAAGTAAAAAATGAAAAGTTTTTAAAAGGCATTTCAATTTTAAAAATCGATATACTTTAGTACCACAAAAAGTACATAAAAATAAATCTTGTAAATAATAAAATTTTGTGGTATTATTTTATTGTAAGAAAA
>OJAW01000145.1_pt1 | contig 55510 bp, 87 predicted proteins | sample 1589151 | NCBI WGS metagenome assembly OJAW01 (sample SAMN03283290) | human gut metagenome | biome: human-associated habitat; material: feces | host: Homo sapiens | place: Peru | collected 2012
TTATATGGGCATCCGAGGCACTGATTATTTGCATCACTATTCCTGCACCAATGCAACGCATATTTGATTTCTTCAGGCGCTCTCATTGTCATCCATCCTCTCTCCATTGCTGCAATAATCCTCCGGCAGTACCACGCGCCCATGCAGCATGCACCAGCCGCAATCCTCCCGGTATCCCTCGGGCAGCGGAGGCCGCTTGCCCATGCACACGCAGTCCTTGCACCTGACCACCTGCACCACGTCTGCGGCGGGGGCTGCGTCGATGATGTCCAGCACGTCGCGGATCAGCACATCCTCCAGTCTGCTGAGAGGGTGCGCCCTCTGTTTGTCGCAATACGCGCTTACAGCCGCCTTGAGCGCTTCAGCGTTAATGTACTTCGGCATCGTTCATTCCTCCTTCGGCCTGATCCCCAGCTTCTCCGCAACCACGGCTGGGATGGGATTGTCCCTGCATACCTTGCATGTATGCGCATCTGTCGTGCTTTTGCTTGGACATTCAATGCCAAACGCCATCGGGCAAATCCAGCGCGTGTGCCCCGGGAACGTCGTCTCCTGATACTGATACCAGCTCGGGTACTCGGGGTGCTCTTCCGCCCATTTCAACACGATGCGCTCCGTGGTATCGTCGTAAAGATACTTTTCGGCGAGATCAAACCGGCAGGCCAACCCCTCATCATCATGCAGCGGGCATCCATCACAATCGCCCGGATGTTCAAGACATATCCGCCGCGCCTGTTTCATGACCTCCACAAACTCAGCCATTGTCAGCCCTCCTGTCGCCCGTCAAATACTACAACCGCACTCGGAAACGGCGCGCTGTTTTGCGCCCCCCCAAATTTCAAGCGGCCACGGATAAATCTGACTTGACCTTTCATGCAGTACTCATGCCACCATGCCGTATCTGTCCTCGCGGGCAGCAGGCAGACGACCGTCGCGCCATTTTGCGCGGATTCATACGCCTTTTTGACCCACTGTCCGATTTCGCGTCCATAGGGCAGATTCATCCAGCACACGCCGTCCCAATTTTGCGTAAGACCGTCTTCTTCTCGCGTAAAATATCTGGAGCATTTCGCGTTACCATGTGTAGCACAAACGTCCAAGTCAAACCGAAATTCCGCATTCAATCCGTCGAAAAAATACTGCGGTGTTTCCCATTCACATGTTTTGCTCGAAAACAGAGCGTCATTCATCTTGCATTTCCTCCCACAGCTCCCTGTCTCCGGCCCCGCACTCGGCCTCCTCGTTGATCCGGCAGCATCCGCCGCCGAGGTTGTGTCTGCATCCTTCGCAGCTGTCGTGGATCATGCCTTCTTCCTCGCTTTCTCAAGCTCGCGGATCACCTCTCCGCCATAGGCGTTTCTCGTCAGACGGATAAATTCATTCACGGTCATCTCGCCGTGCTCAATATCGATCTCGTGCTCCCGCGCAAAAACTTTCCTGCCCATCTCGCAACTGCCCGTCAGTCGATTGTGCCAGTCGAAAAACGCCTTGACGGAGTACTTGCCATCGCTCGGAAACGCTTTAAGAAATGCTTTAATGCGCTCTTCCACTGGCATATCTTTAAACAGCTTTTCATTCAGCGCCCGCATTGCTTCTCGCAACGTTTCCCCGTGGGCAAACAGATCGCCGCACTTTACAACATAGCATGGACTCAGGGTCAAATCACTTGACAATACGCGCCCCTTGGCGATATTGCCGTGTACATGATCGATCAGCGTCGGCACGTTATCGATCATGTGTACGGTATTTCCGTTGATTGTTTTAATGCCGGCGCCGTCGCCGTCGCCGTCGCCGTAGCCGTAGCCGGAGCCGGAGCCGGAGCCGTCGCCGTAGCCGGAGCCGTCGCCGTCGCCGTAGCCGGAGCCGTAGCCAGAGCCGTAGCCGTCGCCGGAGCCGGAGCCATCGCCGTCGCCGTCGCCGTAGCCGTAGCCAGAGCCGTAGCCGTCGCCGTCGCCGTCGCCATCGCCGTAGCCGTAGCCGGAGCCAATACTGACGCTCAAAAACTGCTTTATAGCTTCCACGGCTTCACGCCTCCAATGCTCTTCACAGCGGCTTCGCTGGCCGGAATGATTTCGATGACCCCGAGAATCGTCATTTCCGGGACAACGACAGTAAACTTGCAGGTGCGCGGCTCTTTCACACCTTCCACCGCCATCTGAGACAGGCTGCACGCGCCGTTCCAGTACCACAGGCGACGAACGTCGGTCATAGTGACCTCACTGCCGACGCGCTCATTGATGCGTCCGAAGAAAACCCCTGCGCGATCCGCGCGAACGATGTAAAACCGATTATCCATGATTGCTTCCTCCTCGAATTTTTGATCATTCTTTCCAGCTCTTGATCAGCTTGGGATACGTCACGATGCACCCCATCACCCACGCCCATCCGTCCGCGATCCTGTCCCGCACGCGCTGGCGCAGCGGGCGCTTCCGCACGGTTCGCCGCAGCCGCAGGTCTTCGGCCAGCAGCCGGTTTCGCCGCGCTCGGGTCACGGCCAGCTCCGCCCGCAGGGCGGCTTCCTCCGCCTCCCGGATGGCGTTCTGACGTCGCAGCTCCTCGGATACCACGCCGTTGACGTAGGCCTCCACGCCGCCGTTGCCCTTAATGATGCTGCACGTTGCGATCCGATCCATTGTCGCTCTCCTCCTCAAACTCTCCGTTAAAGCTCCGCAGGCCGAATCCCACCCAGCAGGGCAAGGTTGTAACCGGCGACGCCGCCGATCAGAAAAATGTAGGCGATGAGCACCGCCTTGATGATCTGAGTCAGCATACTTCCTCCCACACGAAGCGGCCTTTGCCGGAATTGCGCCACTGGCCGAGGCCGCGCAGCGCGCCATAGTCCAGGCACTCTTTGACGGCCGCCTCCAGCTCGTCCGTCAGTATCACAATCGTCATCGTCATCGTGCTCCCCGCCGGAACGGTCTCGCTGCTGGCCAACGCGGTGCGGCTGCCCGTCGGGCCGTCCGTTCGCAGCGAGCGCTGACAGTTGCCCATCTCGCCGCACACCTCCACGGGGATTTTGCGCTCCCGGACAAAAATCAGACCGTCGACGAACTTTTTGTAGGCCTTGAGCTTGCTGCACGCCGTACCCGGCACGCGACGAAGCATGCCGATGGAATCCTTGAACATGCCCCGAATCTGATAGTCCCAGAAGAACGGGCGGCCGTCCTCCAGCCTCGGGAAAACGGTGGTGCCGCTCTCCACCATCGCGTCCACGCCGTTTTCTTTGATCTCCTCCGCCAACTTCGCCGCGTCGGGCGCGTTGCTGGCGATGTAGTCGCGGTAGATTTCAGGGTTCGCGGGCATCATGCCCAGGGCTTCTTCCGTCAGAGTGATCCTGATTCTCAGTTCCTTCATGGTTTTTTCCTCCTCAATTGTTTGGCCCCGCGCCATTTCATATCGCAGCTATGCAGAGCCATTCCTTTCCATTGCAATTCGTATCAGCGCAGTGCAAATCCCTCGCCGCTCTTCTCTACTCAGTTCACATCTACTCCATAACGGCTCGACTCAAATCAATTCCCCTCGCTTCCACTCCATAGCAACTCACAGCATATCTGATCCATTCCTTTTCGGTTCATGTCGTATCCAATCCGTTCCTTTTCGTTTCAAGTCTGCTCAGCTCAATGCTCTTCCATGTCAATGCGGTTCATCGCAAGTCCAGTCGGATCTTCTCCATTTCTTTTCAGCTCGCCTCGCCGCCGTTCTCATCCATTTTCTCTCATTCCCACACCCGGACGTATCCGGGCATGACCGTAAAATTGCTGAGCACCTCTTCCGGCAGGGCGTATCGATTGGGATCGTAGCCCGGGCCGGGACGGTGATTCTCCGGCAGCATTCCGACGCGCTGCGCCTCGGTCAGGCCGTAGGCCTCGGCGATGCGCTCGACGATCTTCGGATGGGTGGCGGCCTTGTCGTTCTCCTCCAGCCAGCCCAGCAGCAGCGGGGAGATTTCGAGCTGCTTCGCCATAGCCGCCGGATTGATTTTATGGCTTTCGCGGTAGTCGATCATGTACTGTCTCATTGGAAATTCCGCTCCTCTCTGTAGCGACGGAGGTATTCCAGCGCCCGGCCTCCGAGGTGTCTCTGGATGGCCTCCCTGCGGGCCTGCGGCGTGTCAAACCTGCACGGGCGGCAGGGTGGATCGCCCTCGCACCATTCGCAGTCGTCCTGCGATTTTCCCGGGCGATCCAGTTGATTTTTGTCCTGATAGAGCATTGCCAGCGCGCGGATTTTCGCGTCGTCCGCGCAGGATCGCAATTCCGCGTCCTGCGGTCGGGCCGCGGCATAGAGCTTCAGAAACATCGCGCACTTGTAGACCGCGTCCGTTTCGGACTGCCGTTTCCTTCCGACGAGCACAGGGCCTCAGCTCCTTTCCGCTTCGTCCTCTGCGACGCATTCCGGGCATCTGCGCGGCGTATCGCCGCCCTTGAGGAGCTTGTGGTACAGTTTGCAGCTGCACGCGCTCAGACGCTTGGAGTAAGCGGAGAAGGGGCAGCTTTTGCGCCCTGCGAAGAGGCAGTGCTCTCCTTCCGGGATTGCAACGGTACGAGTGTGCACGGCTTTTCCTCCCTTCTGTCAATCCACGTCACGCCCACGGCCATTGCCGCCCATTCGTCGGCTGCGAAGCCGTAGAACACGTCCGGCTTTTTCTTGGTGCCCTTGCCGTTTTTGAAATCGTGCTTGGCAAATCGGTCGATGAGCGCCCGTCGGATATTCGCGTCTCCCGCCTTTGCGTCGTGGCAGATGGCGAGCTTTTCGTCGAGGCGGTAGACGTAATCCACCGCGTAGCCGTTGGCGATGGCCTTCTGGGAAAAGCGCCCCACCCATTCGCAGGTTTCAAAGACGGTCTTTCCGACGGCCATTCCGTAGGACGCGATGCGCTCTACGACGAGATAGTTGCAGCAGTGCGCGTAGTCCTCAATGATCTTGAGGAGGCTGTCGTTTTTGACCTTGCCCTTGTCGTAGATCGTGTAAAAGTCTCCGAGCAGGACAAAGGCGGAATCGATGTTTCCGGGGTCGATGGCCAGAATCAGCATGCGTTTCACTCCCTCCGATCGATGCAGCTAAATTTCATGCGCGCCGGGTCGAACAGCGCGACGGCGGTGCGGGTGACGCCCTGCCGCTGCTTTGCGACGTTGATGGCGACGTACTGGTATCCGGCGTTTTTGTAAGCGTCAAAAAACTGCCGGTCGTCCGGGTGGACGTATCTGTCGGACGCGTCGTCCGGCTTGTGCAGAAAGATGACGTTATCCGCGTCCTGCTCCAGATCGCCCGAGCCGCGCAGCTCGGAGAGCGTTGGCATTGTCCCCTGCGAGGAGCGCCCAACCTGCGCCAGCGCCAGAATGGCGATATTGTAGTCGGTGGTCATGTCCTTCAGGGCCTTGGAGACGTATCCGACGCGGAGGTAATCCTTGTCGAATTTCCGCTTGGTCTGGAGGAGCTGGACGTAGTCCACCACGAGGAGGTCGAGGTCGTTCGCGTCCACCTTCTTTTGCACCTCCATGCGCAGGTCTTCGACGTAGCGCGTGGAGAACATAAACGAGACGTTCATGGCGTAGAACAGGCTGAGGCTCTCGGAAATCTGCGCCCAGTCCTCCGGATCGAGATCGCCGGAGCGGAGCTTTTCGCCGGGAATGTCGATGCCGCGGGCGATCACTCGCGAGCCGTACTGCGTCGCGGTCATTTCTCGGGAGCAGATGCCGACCTTATAGCCCTGAGCGGCGGTTGCCAGCGCGATGTGTGCGCCCAGCGCGGACTTTCCGACGGCGGGCCGCGCGCCGAGGAGCGTCAGTTCGCCGCGGTGGAAGCCTCCGATGATCGTGTCCAGCGTGGCGACGCCGGACGGCATGGACGGCTCTTCGCCCTTTGCACGGCGCTCGAGCATGTCGTAGGTGTCCAGCAGCACATCCGCCATGGAGACCCACGCGTGACGGGTGGTGACCACGTCCCGGAGCGCCTGCCGCGTTGCGTCCAGCACCGCCGCCGCGTCGTTTTCGCCTTCCATGAGCTGGTTCTCCGAGGTCTTCAGGATTTCAAACAGCTTTCGCCGCATGGCCGCGGCCTTGATGATTTCCACGTGGCTCTTTGCGTTCCAGGCGGCGGAAAACGTTCCGCCGGATAGAATCTCCATGAGCCGGTTGGTGAGCGCCGGTTCACCCGCGCCGTAGAGGGTTTTCATCGCGTCGGTGACGGTGACCAGATCGACGGGCCGCTTGGCGGCGTAAAGGCTCTGGGCCGCGGCGAAAATGCGGCTGTGCTCGTCGCTGTGGAAGTCCTCGGCCCCGAGCTGGGCGATGACGTCCGATGCGCCCGGGTCGGTGACGATGAGTGCGAGGACGGATCGCTCGGCCTCCTCGTTGTAAAACGGGCTGCTCATCGCACAAATTCGACGGGCGGTTCATCGCGCTTCTGCGCCGCCGGTTCCGCCGATGCGCTGCGCGCCGACTTCTTCGTCCGCTCGTGCTCGATGCGCCGGGCCTGCGCCGCCTCTCCGGAGCGGATTCCCTGCGCCGCGTACTCCTCCAGCACCTTTTTCAGGTACGCAAACGGTCGGGCGGGCTGGGCGGCGTTGGTCTCCTCGATGGCCACGATGACCGCGTCCGCGCCCAAATCCTCGACGTAGGACATGAGCTTCTGCTCCGACAGTCCCATCGGCAGCGTGCCGATCTGGGTCTGGTACGCGTCCGTCACGCGCTTGTACTCCGGGTCGATCAGGTCGGACAGTGCGACGGAATCGTACGGTTCCTCCGCAGGCTCGTCCTTTTCGCCCTTCCTGCCCTTCCAGCGGGCGTTCGCGTTGTTCTGGGCCGTTTTGGTCTTTTCCTCGGCGCTGCGCGTGCGGCGCTTAAGGGATTCCGACCAGAATTTCTCCTTGGTGGCGGAGAACAGGCCGATCTCGATGCAGTCGTCCACAAACTTGGTCAGGTCAAAGGACGGCTGAATGCTGATCGTCAGGCCGCCGATGCAGCGGTCGGAACGCTCCAGCTCGAGCTTCGCCGTGCGGCTCATGGCCTCCAACAGCGCCCAGAACACGCCGTAGCCCTCCATGCCGTAAATTCCGCGCAGCTCGGAGATTTTGTTGTCGCTGAGCGCGTTGCGGTCGTGACTGAAATACAGGTCTTTCACGGTGCTCCCTCCTCAAAACGGGGTGAGATTCAAGTCTATTTCCATTCCGGCGGATGCGGCGACGGTGTCGATTCCCGTCAGCGCGGAGATCGCGTCCACCATGAGCCTTTCGTCGCTTCGCGCGTCGGACAGGTGGCACAGGACGATTTTCCGCGTGTCGGTCAGATCGTTGGCGGCGAGCGTATCCTCGAGCCGCTTCAGCGACATGTGGCTGCCGAGCAGGCGGTTTCGCATGGCCTTTCCGATCTCTCCGGCCTCCATCTGGGCCTTGGCGACGTCGTCGCAATAGTTACACTCGACGAGCCAGTAATTCACGCCGGGAAAAGTGTTTCGCAGGTAATAGGTGTCGGTGGCGTACAGCAGCGTTTCGCCGCTGCCGCGGTTTTGCACAAGATATCCACAGGGCTGACGCGCGTCGTGCTGCGTGGGAAAGGGAAGAACGGTAAACGCGCCGATTTCCAGCGGCTCAAGCATCCTGACGGGGCGAACGCGCGGCTCGGAGAGGCGGGCCGCCTCCAGCGTGCCGGGCGTTGCGTAAACGTCCACGCCCATTTGGGCGAGATCGCGCGCGCCTGCGATGTGGTCGCCGTGCTCGTGGGTGACGAGGCAGCCGCAAAGCCCTGTCAGGCCGCGCATTTCGCGGATGATCCGCCTTGCCGGGAGTCCCGCGTCCAGAAGGAGCGCGGAATCCCCGGCGGCGAGCCTGTAGGCATTTCCGGCGGAGCCTGTGCCGATCACTTTCAGGCGCATGGTCAGAAGTCAGGCTCTCCGGCTGCGTCCGGCTCCGGCTCGGGTTCCTCCGGCGGAATCTCAAGCTCGATTTCCGATGCCTCCACGGAGGCCGTCTGGATCGGCTGGGTGTCGGCGGGAATGGCGGCGGCGGGCGCTTTCGGCAGCGTCACGGGCGCGCCGTTGGCGTTCTCTGTAACTTCGGCCTCGATGGTGTCCTCGTAGTCCTGAGAGATGGCGCTCGCAAACTCCACGGACATCACGCCGTACTTGGAGATGAGAGCCTTGAGGACGGTCTTGATGGCCATCGCGTCAAAGTCCGTATGCCACGGAGAATCGGCCTTGCTCCACGCCTTGGAGAAGCGTTTGGCGTGGGCCTCTACCTTCTCGCGAGACCAGTACACGCACTTCTCAAAGCCGTTGAGGAGCTGGAAATAGGCGAAGTATCCGATGGGCGTATCGCTGGTGGCCTCGCCCGCGATTTCCATCATGCCCGTGATGCGGTTGTAGTGGACGACCTCGCCCTCGTAGACCGCATCGGCGTTGAGGTACTTGTACTGGCCGCTGCGCTGGGCGAGCTGAAGCAGGCCCTTATAACCCAGCTGGAATTGAGGCACGTTGCCGTATGGGATGACGTAGCAGAAGCCGAGAGACTTCGCCACGGGCAGCTTCAGGGCCGCCGCCTTCATACACTCGGCCATGACGCGGGTCGCGTCGCACTGGCTGAGCTTGGAATCGCTGGTGTAGAGATCGAGGGCAGAGGCGAGGAACGTTCCGGCCTCCTTGCCGAGCAGGTTGTTCATGCGCGCCTTGATCTTGTCGGACGCGATGAGGGATTTCATCTGGTTGATGTTGGCCTGACGGACGGTGAGCTGATTTGCCATGATTTACGCGACCTCCCTGACGTTTTCGGTGGTGACGGTGAGCGCGGGCGAATTGTCCACGCTGAGGGTGATGAGCTGCCCGGCGGGGCGGGCGACGTAGTTGACGCGCTCGGCGTTGTCCACAAATAGCGGCGCGATCACGTCGCAGCGGCGGGACAGCACGCCGATGATCTCGATGTCCGCATTGACCCTCGCGGCGGTATTCGCGCCTCCGTAGGGCACGAGCGCGCCGTCTCCGGGGATCATGCACTCGCAGCAGTCCGCCAGCGCTCCGTTGATCTGGCGGTCGAAGAGCTTCCAGCGCACCGTGGGGAACTGCTCGTTGATGCGCTCCTCCAAGAGTCCGCACCGGGCGGACACGAAGCGCTCCACATCCGAGATGAGCACCTCCACCTCGGCGCGCCGCTGGCCGATCTGCGTCTGCTGGGCCTCCAGCTCGGCGATGCGCGCGTCGGCCTCTTTCGCCCGGTCTCGCTTGGCGAGGGTCTCCCTCGCGGCGGCGATTCGCGCTTTGAGTTCGCTGCGCCGGTCGTCAAACTGGCGGGCGCGGAAATCGGGCGTTTCGGTCTTTGCCGTTCTGAGGCCCGTAAGGCGGCTTTGGAGCGCCTCGACATTCTGGTCAACAGAATAATCGACTTCGGCAGGAAAATCGGCGAGAGCGGCCTTCGCGGCCGTCTGAGCGGTATCAGCGTCGTTTACTTCCCGCTCCGCGTGCTGCAAATCCTCTTCGGCGGCCCTCAGGCGCTCGGAGACGTACTGCTCGCGCTTTTTGAGCTCCTGACCGCGCGCGTTGATCTTTTCCAGCCTCGCGGCCCTGTCGGCCTTGTGGGCGGCCCGGTGCTTTATCAGCGCGTCGGCGATCTTTTCCGTTGGGATGGACTGGCCGCAGGTGGGACAGGTTTCTGCCATATCCAGCGGCGGGCAGGCCTCCGTGTAGACGCGCCTGTAGTCGGCCCGGAGCTGGTCGAGCTGGTCGGCCAGTTCCGCGGCGCTGCGCTTTGCGTCCTCGACGGTGCGGCGGAAGCTGTCTGCGGAGCGGCGGGCGGTATCCGAGCGGCGGATCGCGTCGGACAGGGCGGTGCGGAGGCGGTCGCGGCGGGCGTTGAAGTCGTCGGACAGGCGGCGCTTGGCGGCGATCAGCTCCGTTTCCACGGAGAGGATTTCCCGCTGAAGCTCCGCGGCCTCGCCGTTTCCGGCCCTGAGGGCGGCGGCTGCCTCCTCGCAGCTCTGGAGGCTCTTCTCCGCGTCCCGGAGGCTGTACTCCGCGTCACGGATTTCCGCGTCGCCGTACTGGGGGCGCATGCGGCGCACCTCGTCGATGCGGGCCGGGAGGAGCTGCAGCTCCTTGGCGAGCTTGGAGCGGCGGTCGGCGAGCACCTTGCGCAGATCGTCCACGGCGCAGCCAACGCGGGAGAGCTCCTCGGCGATGGGCGCGTATTCCGGGCGGGAGAGCAGCTCCGCGTCCACGTCCACGCCGGACATGGACAGGAGCATGGCGCGCCGGTCGCGCTTATCCATGGCGTTAAACGCGCCGAGGGTGGTCAGCAGGCGGAACATGTCGCCGCTGGCGATGGCGTTGATGCGGTCGGCGAAGTCCGCCGCCTTGGTCTCGACCTCGTTGATCCAGTAGGTGGACGCGTTGCCCTGATAGACGGCCTCGGCGGCTCCGCGCTTCTTGACCCAGTTTTCGCGCTGGAGGCGGCGGAGGACGAAGGGCTTGCCGTCCAGCGTGAAGTCCGCGGTGACGCTGGTGTCCAGCCCGTGGATTTCCTGCCCGTTCGCGTCCAGCGGCTTTTCGCGGAACCTGTCCGAGCCGGGCGCGTCGCCGTTGGCGTTCTTGTTGCCGAGCAGCCAGCAGAACGCGTCCACGATGCTGCTCTTGCCGGTGGCGTTGCCGCCACAGATGCGGGTTTCATCGCCGAAGCGGTAATCGGCGCTGCGCACGCCCTTGAAATTCTCGATGTGCAGCGCGTTGAGATACAGGTGCATTCAGTCGACCTCCTTGCACAGATACACTTTGCCGTTCCGGGAGACGACCTCGACGGGGTAGTCATTGTCCCGGACATGCTTGCGGATGGTGATGTACGCGGACGTGCCCGCGCCGACGATCTCGGCGTAGCGGTGCCCGCTGGTTAGGAACTCCTCGATGACGCGCCGCTTCCAGGTGTCGCGCGGCTGAGGGGCGAGGCGGTGCGGAAGCTGGTCGAGGTACTTCAGCTCGATGGATTCCGGCATGGTTATCGGCCTCCTTCCGGCGACGCGGGGTCGGGCTGCGCGGCGGACTCGATATAGCGCGACAGGCTGTCGAGAATCTCGCCGCGCGGGGTGGTGCTCCTCTGGCGGCTGGTGTAATACCTGCCTCCGAAGCGCTGGTAGTAGGCGGTCACGTCGCCGTAGGTAAACTCGGACATCCAGAAGCCGGAGCCGTTCCAGCCGATGGGCGGCAGGACGTTGAGCTGCTCGTTGAACTCATCCTCGGTGACTTCCTTCCAGCGGCCGCAGAGGCCGTTCTGGTAGCGCTCCAGCAGCTCGTCGAGCTGCTCGTCGTTGAGCACGTCGTAGCCCTCGGCGGCGAACTGCTCGGCGGTCTTGCCGGTGTAGGGGCAGGCGCCGCCCTCGGCGAAAGAGGTCTTGGCGGAGCCGTCGAAATGGGCGGCGTCTTTTACGATCCAGATCATGGGGTTCTCCTTCCTCCGGGCGCTCAGGCCCGGTCAAACCAGATGTGCGTCTTGCGGCGGACCGGCGTTCCCGGGCGGGTTACCCAGATCAAAAACGCCGTGCCGAACGCGATTCCAAACCACTGTGCCATGTATGTGCCTCCCTTGCATTTGCCGCGGGATTGTGTTATGATTCTGGCGTGCTGAACAGCTCTCTCACGTCGCTCACGTTCAGCGCGTCGGCGATGCGGATTGCCGTCCGCACGCTGGGGTCGTTCTGGCCGTACTCGTAGCGCTGGTACATCTGGCACGAGATTCCGACCAGTTCCGCGAGCTGGGCTTGTGTCTTGCCGGACTTCTCTCGCTCGGCTCGCAATTTCAGGTTCATCGTTCGCTCCTTTCTCCGTTGGATGTGCCTAACATCTTAGGTGTTTTTATTATAGCTCCTAAAATGTTAGGTGTCAACCCATTGCGGGACATTTTCTTGGAGGTGGTATCGTGGAGGTCAAGGACGCTCTCAAGCGTTTCAGGGCTGAATTCGGTCTGACCCAAACTCAGGCGGCGCAATTTGCCGGCGTATCCGTCGCCATGTACCAGTTTTACGAGTACGGCCGACACGAGCCGAAGGTGTCGGCTCTTGTCGCTCTGGCGAAGCATTTCGGTGTGTCGCTGGATTATCTTACCGGGCTTACCGACAACCCGGCGAGAAATCCATGATGCGGCATCAGGCCTCGACGTAGTACTCGACGGTGACGTACCGCGTGGTGTCCCAGCGGGGAGTGACGCGGACGTAGCCGCGGCCAAACTTGCCGGAGTAGCTCTCGACGCGGCCCTCGGGGGCCTTACGGGAGGCGTAGCCGCGGCGGCTGGCGGTGTGATGGGCGATCAGCTCGCCCGCGGCGACCTTGGAATTAAGCATTGCGATGGTCATGGTTTTCGTCCTCCTTGTCGGTCGATCAGAAATTGCGGATCGCGGCGCAGATCGCGTCGTAGCTTGCTTCGGCCTTGTCCATCTTCGCGGCGAGCTTTTCGCAGTACGCGGCATCGCTCATGTGGCGCGATGCGTCGTTCATCATCCTGTCGAGCTGCTTCTCGATGCGCTTCTTGGCGGTGATGAGTTCAGCGTAGGTCATGGTGGTCATTGTTTCGTCCTCCTCGTCTCGGTCGCGATTGACAGTCGCCTGTCGGTGTGGTAGAGTGGTCTCAAGGCTCCGGGGTTGTTCCCTCTCTCAACCTTGTGAGTTAATTATACCACCTGCGTTCGCAGGTGTCAACCCTTTTGTTAAGATTTTTGAAAAAAGTTTGGAGGTATCACAATGGCAAAAGAGATCGTCGCCGACAGGATTAAGCAGCTCAGACTTTCTGCTGGACTTTCGCAAAAGGCTGCGGCCGAATTGCTTTCGACGAGCGAGAATCATTGGCAGCAATACGAGTACGGCACACGCACTCCGTCCTACGAAAAGCTGATCGCACTCGCGAATCTTTTCCAGTGCTCGACAGATTTTCTCTGTGGCCTGACGGATGATCCGACTCGCAAGTGATCGAATTCCGTCTCCGTTTTTCCGTTTTTTCTGCCAGCCAGCCGCCTGCAAACTCCGTTGCGGCGGCTGGTTTTTTACGCTCTCACTATCTAAGTTATTTAGTACTATTGCTGCTTGCTTATTATATATATTATATTTAATTTTACCGTGCCGTTGCATTGCAAAACCGATGCAAAACGTTTTTGTTTTGCAATGCAGTTGCAATGCAATTGCATTGCAACTGCATGACGGCAAAACGCCGTGATACCAATGGTTTTCGGGCTTTTTAAGTTTTCAAAGATCGAATTTTCGAGAATTCTTTTTCGCGCTTCGCTTCGGATTTTTTCTGCGAAAAATTTTTTTGCCGCTCGAATCGTCGTCGAAAAATCGCATGTTAAGAAATTATGACGACGTTTTTCGCGGGACTTTTTTTGTGCCGAACGCTTTATATTTCAAAAAGTTCGATGCAAAGCCATTTTTTTGCATAAGCCTTGCATTGCAGTTGCATTGCAACATGGATACTGCTTTGCATTGCAACGGCATTGCGACTGCATTGCAAAGGGTGATGCAAAGCCGATGCAAAATCATCTGAGTTTGCAATGCAACTGCAATGCGACTGCTATGCAATGTCAATGCAACTGCATTGCAAAAATGACGCAAAAAATCACGCCCGACGGAGCTTTTTCGGAGGGTTTTTTGAGCCGGAATCGAGCACCCGGAAGAGGTGTTTTCCGGGCTGAACACTGGCTCCGCCCATGGGAAAAACCTCGTTGAGCTGGTCGTGGGGGACGTAGTAGCGGTTGAGGACGGCATACATTTCGCCCAATTTCCACTCTGCGCGATTGTTCATTCTGTCACTGACGGACTGGGGACTGAGCAGGAGGAGCCGGGCGAGGTCGGCCTGCGTATCGTCGTTTTCGCGCATCAGCCCGCGGAGTTTGGCGTAGGGTCTGGACATAATGGCATCTCCTTTCGGGCCTTACGAGGCTCTGAGGCGGCGCAGAAGCACCATTTGCCCCTTGCCGGTGATGAGCGTCGTCGTGCGCACGAAGCTGCCGGAGATCGTCGTAACTGGACTCTCCTTCATCTTAAAGAGACCCTGATCGACGTACTTCTGGTACGGCTGGTTATTGCTCATGAGGTAGCCGTTTTCCCGCAGCCAGCGGAACATGCGGTTCTGGCCCATGCGAACGCCGTTGTTATAGGCGAGCTTGGCAAACTCGCCGACGAGAATCGCGTCGCTGCTTGCCGCGATGGCCTTGCCGAAGCCCGTGTACGGAGCGTCCTTCTCAATCTGCTCTGTGAGGGCCTTGCGGCGGGCACGCTCGTCCTTCAGCTCGGTGGCGAGGCGAATGAGCGTGTCCGGGTTAAGGAGGGCTTCTTCGACCTTCTGGGGCGTGAGATAGCCACCGTGAGAGCGGATGGCCGGTAGAACCTCGCTCGTGACCCAGCGCTTAAACTGCTTCGCGCCGGGGAGCTTGCTGCCGAGAACGAGAGAATAGAAGCCGGACTCGTTGATGAGCCAGCCGCCGCGCTGTCCCAAACTCGATAACGTTTCGTTATTGAGTTTGTCCTCCGGGTCAACGTGGTCGTTCAGGGCCTTGCTCGGGTTAAGGTAGCCCAGGCGCTCTGCAACGTCCTTGCCGACCAGCCAGCTTTCGCCGTCGATCTCAACGCCTCGGATTTCGCCAAATTGTTCGTTGCGGAAAACCTTCAGATCGTTCATCTTCAATGACCTCCTTCTTCTCAGGCGCTCTTTTCGAGGCCGAACAGCACGTTCGGGGAAACGTTCAGCGTAACTGCCAGACGGACTATGTCGTCGATCTTGATGAGCCTCCGGCCCGTCAGCATGGCTGAGAAATTTACCGGGGAAATTCCGGCCTGCCGGGCGACGTGGCTCATCTTCAGGCCGCGGGCCGAGATGATGTCTCGGATCGTCTGGGGCATGGCTCCGTTGGCTTCGCTGATGTTCTTCGTAGCGGGCAAATACATCCCTCCATTTTCATTATTTGCAATACATAAATTTATATTTCAACGGTTTTTCAGTAGCTTCCGGGAATAGTGTATTGCATTAAATGCAATATGTCAATAGGTTTAGCAAAAAAATTGCACCAAATGCAATTTTTATCTTGACAAATCTTGACTTTGGAAATAAAATATAAATAGAGACAGGATAATAAGGAGGGCTTGAATTGTGTTCAACACACAGCTCAGAAAGGCCCGGGAAGCCATGGGGCTTTCGCAAGGGGACGTTTCCAATCTGACGGGGATTCCAACGTCCACAATTTGCAAATACGAGACGGGAAAATCCCAGCCGGGCATCTCAAAAATATTGCAGCTAATGAAAGTTTACAACGTCGATGCGGATTTTTTGTTCTGCGACGAAATTGCGGCTGCGGAAATTTCGGCGGTGACCGTATCGCCGGAGGAAAAGGACGTGCTCTATAAATACAGGACGCTGGACGGACCCGCGCGGAACATGCTCGGAAACGTTTTAGACTACGCCGCGCAGGAGGCCGTAGAAGCGCCCTCTCAGGAGGACGGAAGCACCTGAGAGATTTTCGCGCCGGGGCGGGCGCACAGGTTGACGTAGCGCGTGAGCGGCTCTGAGACGGTGAAGAACTCGAATACTTCCGGGCGCGTGGGATCGCTGACGAACATGACCTGGAATTTTCCGTCGTGGGACAGCCGGTTGCACAGCTCCATGAGCGCCTTGGCAGATCGCATCTTTCCTCGCATTGCGTCGCACCTCCGTTTGCTTGTTGGCGACAGTATAGGATATGCAGCTGGGAAGAGCAATAGACCGTAAGAAGAATCGGAGAAGAATTCACTTTTTGTGAGAAGAACAATTCTTCCTGTGGGAAGAATCGAATAAGAGAGGAGAAAAGAGGCGCACTGCATTGGAAAATAGGGTTACGACGTACCTAAAACAGTTGAAGGAGGCGAAAGGGTACACGCAGCAGCAGATCGCGGATGAATCGGGCGTGCCAATCGGTACTATCGGGAAATACTTTTCCGCGCTGGACGACGAGTCCGCGAGCTACGAGATTCTCCGCAGGCTGGTCGTCTGTCTGGGCGGCAGTCTGGACGAGATGGCCGGGATCAGAGCGGACGAGCACAAGGCCGATGGAGACGCGGATCAGGCCTACAAGGCCGTGATCGCCGGGCTGGAAGCGCGGCTGGACGAAAAGAACGAGCGGATTGAGCAAAGGGGCAGAATCGCCACGGAGGATCACCAGCGCGCCGAAGAGGCCATCGCCTATGAGCGCCGGCGCGCAAGGATAGCGATGGCCATTTCCTACATCGTGATGGGGCTGATCGTGTTGATGTTTGTCGTCGACTGGATGGTTCCGACGGTGGGATGGATAAGATGAGATTCAAGCGGTGACGATCCGTCACCGCTTGAATTCCAGAGATATGGGAGGACAAGAGCGTGGGAAAATGTGTAAAATGCGGGCGGCACGGGCTGTTTGTCCGCGTAAATGGCGATGGGCTGTGCGCAACGTGTCAGGGAATTAGTGAGGCAATTGCCGCGGTCGCGAATGCAGTTACGGGAAGCCGTGGGAATTGTAAGCCTTCGAAACCGGAAAAAACGATCATTCCGAAGCGGAGCACGTATCTGAAAGATCGTGACGGAAAGCGTATTACGAAAAAAGATTACTCTAGCATTTTCGACATGAGCGCCTTTTCAGAGCTTATAAACAACGCGTACCAAATTGACGGGGAACACAATCGGAGCATCGTACAGCGCGATGCCGTCGAGATGGTAAAGCTGGCAAATGCACTTGAGGTAGATGCTTTTGACATTCCGCATGTCGAGACGGATGGACTATGGCTTGATTTTAGTTATGTAGAGAGTAGAGGGCAATGTAACACGACTGCTCAATTCGGGCCAAAATATAATGGTAAAATGCCAAATCCTTGCATGACTATTGGTTTTGCTTTTGACGAGGATTTGTTTGGCGTGCTGGAATATGATAAAAACGAGCTTTGCGGAGGAAAGGTAATAAAATGGCGCCGCACAAAAATAGAAGCTCCGGATTATGTAAGGCTGGGAGGAACCTGCTGGGTTGCGCGCTTTATAAAGATCGACGAAAAAATGGAGCTGTTCGAAGCTATAAAGACGATTGACGGAAAACGTCGGGTTATTTACAGGCGCAGGAAAAAATGATACAACGATGAGGAGGGTGGATATGTCTACAAAGAGAACCGCCGAGGCGATATGGATCGAATCGAAGAAGTATTGGCAAATCAAGGTGCAGCGAAACGGCGTGCGCAAGGCGTTTACTTCCTCGACGAAAGGAAGAAAAGGGAAGCACGAGGCCGAAGCAAAGGCGGACGAATGGCTGGAAAGCGGAACTGAGGATGTGCGCTTTGACGTTGCTGTAAAGATGTATCTGGACGATATTCAGCGCAGGACAAGTCTATGTAATTACAAAGACCACGAGTGGATAATGCGCTCTTACGTCATCCCAGAAATTAAGGCGCGGAAACTGTCGACCATCACGAACGCAATGTGGCAACGCTGCATTTTACGCGCGGCAGATGCGGGCCTCTCAAGGCAGACGTGCTCCAACGTGCGCACTGCAATCGTGAGCTTCGTTCATTTTGCAGAATCAAACAGGTGGAAAATAGAAAAACAGGACGCGAAAAAACTAACAATCCCGAACAGCGCCGCACCGAGGAAAAAGAAGATCATATTGCAGCCTACAGAAATCCGTTTGCTGTTTGAAAAAGATACTGTTATCCAGCGCAAGAAGCCTGTTTTTGCCCGTGATATTTACGCATGGCGTTTTTTTGTCGTGACCGGGTTGAGGCGCGGAGAGCTTTGCGGGCTTAAAAAAGATGATCTTGTAGGTAACGTTCTAAGTATAAAGCGGAGCATAAACTCATATGGTCAGGAGACGTCCGCCAAGAATGATAATGCCCGGCGCGAAATCGTGTTGTCCGACGTGGCAATGCGTGTGCTGAAAGATCAAAAGGAAATGCTGATGCGCGAAGGCATAATTGCATCTGAGTGGATTTTCCCGGACAAATATGGAGAAAGGATCAGCCCAAAGCACGTTTACGCTACGTGGAAACAATACGCGCGCCAGAACGACATTCAATCATCTTTGCACGATTTGCGCCATACATTCATTTCTGTAAACAAAGCAGACCTCCCGCTCGAGCTAATGAAGGCTGTCGTTGGGCATTCAAAAGCGATGGATACTTATGGCATTTATGGCCATGAAGTCGAAGGGGAAAAAGAGCGTGCTGCGAGTATTGTAGACGGCGTTTTTACGAAGATTATCGGCAATGTGGGTGGAAATGTGGGTGGAAAAGAATAATAATATCTGCCAGAATCGTTGCAGCGCAATGGTTCTGGCTTTTTATATGCCCGGGGATGAAGTCAAGGCATAATAAAAAGTGCAGCCGAAACAATTCCGGCATACCCGTAATTCCTTTATAATTTACGGGTATGCCGGAATTTTAGCAAGTGTATTCGGAGTCGAGGCGGGTGGAAAAGTGGGTGGGGATTTTGCCCCACCCGTAACTCATTTCCACCCATCAATCATCGCCTTAACCTCTGCGGTCTTGGCGATGAGGTCGTTGTGGATGGCTTCCCACGCGGCGATCATGCCGTCGGCGTAGGCGGGGTTGCGCTTGTACTCCTCGGAGGCCTTGTAACCCTCGATCAGCTTCTTAACCGCGGCGTGACCGTTGGTGTTGAAATTGATGTGGGCCGCGGCCATCTCGCGATACCACGCGGCGGCCTCGGGATGCTCCGCCTTGAGGTCGTAGGCCGTTCGGATTTTGCCGCGGGCCTCCTCGATGTTGCCTGCGATGTCGTTGCTCAGGCGCTTGATGATCTTCATATCTGCGCCTCCTTAGGCCAGCTTGACCGCGCTGGCGCATACGTGGCTGACCGTTCCGGCAGCGCCGCTCAAGCGCGCGCTGATTACGGGCTGGATCGCGCAGCAGGTGGCCAGCCGCACCACCGTCTCCACGTGCTGGGTGATTTCGCCTCCCGCCGCCACGGTATCCGTGGTCATCGCGCAGGGCATGGGCGTGGAGCCGTTGTAGAGCTGGAGCACCTGAGCGCCCGCCGCGCCGGGAGTGCTGGTCACCTCATAGCTGACGCGGAAGAGGCCGCCGGCGTTGATGCGGAAGCCGCCGCTCTGGGTGGTGATGGAGCAGCCGGTGTCGGTGATCTGGGTGCCGAGCACGCTGATGGTCGTCCCCTCAGCGGTGTAGGTCTGCAAAGCGGCGTTGTATGCGGCCTGCGCAGACTTCTGGTGGATGTTCTTGCAATTACAGGACATATTATTCTCCTTCCATTAATAACGCCCGCCCGGCGCATGGCTCGGACGGGCGCAGGCGCTGTTATAACGCGTATGTCAGTTGGTTACGCGACGTAACCGGCTCCGCAGCTTCCACAGTTCTGCGCGGCGTAGGGATTGTAGCCCGACTGATACGGGCTGCACGTCAGATACGCCGGGACAGGGGTCTTGTTGATGGCCGAGAGCAGCGTGTTGGTCTGCGACAGCGTGCCGAGCTGGAGCTGGGCCGCCTGCAGGTTGTCGCGGAGCTCCTGCATGGTGTTGGCGTTGATGAGCGCGCGGGTGGCCTCGCCCTCCGCGTGGATCGCCGTCTTCACGTCACAGCAGCACTGCGCCTGCTGGGCCTGCATGGCCTGAGCCTGCAGCGCCGCGTCGTAGCGGTTCTGCATGATCTCCTTCTGCGTCTCGCAGCAACACTGCTGGGACGCGAAGCGATTCTCCATGATTGACTTGTCGATGCCGGCCAAGCCGAGCTGCGTGTTGTAGCGGTTCTCGAGCACGTCACGCTGCACGCCGAACTGGTCGCGCATAAGGCCGTTCTGATTGCGGAGAATCTCGGCGGTGTTAAAGCCGTCGGCCATCTCGCCGCGGGTGAGCGCGCCCTGAAGGCCGGAATTGCCGTTGCCCCACAGGCCGCCGCCCATCATGCCAAACACGAGGAAGAGCACGACGATCCAGAAGAAACCGCCGTCGCCGAAGAAACCGTCGCAGTTGCGATCCTTATTAGTCACGGCTGCGATGTCGGCAAGGGTCATATTGTCCATTTAGGTCACTCCTTTTTGATATTTATCCTCAGCCCGTAGCGCTCCGGGCGAAAGAATCATTTTTTGAAAAAGTCCTGCATCTGCTCGGCCATCTGCTTCGCCTGTTCGAGCTGCTGACCGTTGATCTCGCCGTTTTGCAGCATGTCATTGAGCTTTTGCTGCGCGGACTGCGGAGACCACATTTTCTTAAACTCCTTGAATTTTTGGAGCATCTGCAATCCGGGGGCCTGAGCGTTGGCCTGCTTGGCCATCAGGCCGATCAGAGGGTTGCTCATACGTTAATCCCTCCCAGCGCGTTTTCGAGCTGCGCCAGCTTGTCCGACACGGCCTTGATATCGTCTTTTGTGGCAAACTTCGATACGTCGATCTGGGGCGCGGGCGCGGCCTGCGTCTGGGCCTGCGGGTCGATTTCAAGCAGCCGGAACGACTTTAGCGTCGCCGTACCCATGCTGTCCACGGCCTTGACGTGGATGACCGGGTCGTTGTTGTCCATCATCCACGCCGTCTGTCCGGGCTGGACGATGTGGTCGCGCGCGCCCTGCACGCCGTTGACGTAAATCCACGACACATTGCTCTGCGCGCTGCTGTTCTGCGGCGGCACCTGTTGCGCAATTTGCATCATCTGGGGCTGAGGGGGCATGTAGTTGGTGTTGAAATAGCCCGGCACGCTGGGCTGGGCGAAAGGATAGCTGTATGCCATGCGTTGCACCTCGCTTTCTGATGCTATTTTCGCATGGGCGGCAGAAAGGCGCGGGAAGCTATGCGGGGTTTGTGGGAAAAATCAAAAAAAGTGAAGAGTAAACTAAAGAGTGAACGCCCAAAACTTAAGAGTAACTTGGAACTATCTTGGGATGACTTAGGACAAAACAAAAGATACATAAAAAAGAAAAGTATACTTGCGGAAATCCGGCCAAAAATGAAAATAACGCCCGTCAGAGTATTGACAAGGCGTTGTTGATGTGTTAATATATAGGTGTCGTCAGAGATGGCGGCTGTCAGGCTCGGAGCACCGAGCGTAATTGTCCTGTTGCTGGACACTGTGGATTGAAATAAAACGGTTGATGCACTGGACACTGTTGGAGCGATTAGGACTGACAACAAAAAGACCGTCGAGAGAGTCTCGACGGTCTTTTTGTTGTCCTGATTCAGCCTTTGGGGCTGTCGTAAATCTGGATAAGCTCGTCCACCGTGCAATTCAGCGCCTCAGCCAGTTTGAGAAGGGCGTTGATGCGCGGTTCGCACTTGCCAATCTCCCATCGGCTGACGTCCTTTGGGTAGCATCCAACGGCTTCTGCGAGCTGCTTCTGGGTCATGCCCAGCGCGATTCGGCGCTGGGCGATGGGGCTGCTGCCCGTGTTGCTGTTGGGCCTTGGGTCAGTACGCATTGGATTACCTCATTTCTAGTCATGATTTGTGATGCATTGTAGCGGCTCTTCCGCCGTATTTAAATCAACGCCTCTCGCGATGGAGGCGCCATGCCCGTTGATATTTTTCAGCGGGCATGGTTGTTATAGGCTCAGCCGATGACCAGATCGTAATCGGCCAGCTCAAGGTAGCGGGCCAGAAACTCGTCATTGCTGCACGGGGAAAGCTCTGTACTCACCTGCTCACGGACTTTGTCATCCATCAGGTCAACGATGGCGTCCCACAGGTTGCGGGCGTTGATTTCAGCCATCGCCTCGTCGGCGCTAAGGTAGGCATGTCCGTTGTCCAGACTGATCTGCTTATTCATAGTTTTTCCTCCTTCTCCCGGTCTTTCGCCCGGCCGGGAGGGCTTGAGTGATGAGGTAATTCAGTCCCACATGTGCTCGTTGACGTATGCGCTCCACTCGGCCTCCATGTCGGCCAGAGCCGCGGCGTAGTCCTCACCGTTGATGATCTTTTCAAGGGCTATTTTGCCGGCCTTGGACTTTACGTCGTGCGCTGCATAGCTGTAATTCTCCGCTTTGATGTATGCAGCAGCGCGGGGGTACTTCGCCATGAGCTCGTCAACGTTTGCCTTCGGCGGCTTCGGCGGGCACGCGCCATCGTTAAACTCATAATCCATCATGGCGTTAAATTCGCGGCGATAGCGCTGGCGGTCATAGATCGCAGTCTTGATCTCTTTCAGCCCCTCAATCGCGGCGATCTTTGCTTCGCGGGCGGCAGCAGCGGCGCGCTGCGCTTCCTGCTCGGCGATCAGGTGCGCCTTGATTTCCAGCGCTTCTTCGCGCCACATGCCCTTGTTAATCTCGCCGCAGATCTTCTTTCCTTCAGGCGTTTCCGGGACGATCTGCATCTTTCCTACATTCGGACCAAGGGTAATCAGCGAGCAGTTGCAGTACTTCATGATTTCAAGAGCTTTCCCTGTCATGGTGTTTCCCTCCTGCCCTCGTAACCTCCGGGGCGGGTGATCGTCAGATTGTGGCTACAGTTAGGTACCCAATGCCTCTGGAGTACCTAGGGATACAGAGCGTAACGGCCTTGTCTCCAGCGCGGCAATAGCTATTGCCAGTGCGCCATGTGTCATCATCTGGCACGCAGTACCTTGCAACGACATCCGTCTGTTTACGGGATAACCGTCTCCCGGCGCATTCGCCAAAGGACGGAATGAACGTATCGGAAAACCATCCACGGCGCTTCGGAAACTGCAGAAAAAATGCAGTTTTCCACTTACGGTCACGTTTGGCCAGATAGTCTTCCCACACTTCCCGACTGAGCTTTTCACATTCTGCGTCAGACAGTGTTGCGTTATCTGCAATGCTGTCCAATTTGCAGTACATTTCCGCCAAGAGTTGCTTGTTCTCCGCGAGCAACGCGGCCCGCTTTTGGCTGTTTGTCATTGCTCCCTCCTTCTCCCGGTCTTTACCCCGGCCGGGAAGGCTTATTATCTTAGCTGTTGGCGATCTCCATCATGTGAGCGTAGCCCTCGGGGTCTTCGGCCTCATATTCAGCCATCCACACCTGCATGCGGTCAGCGTAGAGCTTTCCGCCCTCGTAGACGCTGCTCAGCTGGACGCGATTGTCGATCCACCACTTGGCGCTGGGATTTTCGGCGATGATCACGTCGAGCACCTTGACATAGTAGACGCGGAGATCGTCGTCGGCCTCGTTGACGTATTCGCGCTGGATCATCAGCGCGTACTTCTCACGGATGTCCTTTGCCCAGGCGATCTGCTTCTCGCTGCCGGTGAGATTCTCCGGCAGCTCCACGGACAGGCCCTTGATAGCCTCGGCCTGCTTGGCGGCTTCCGCTTCGCGGCGAGCCTTAGCAGCGCACTCAGGGCAGAGGGTGAGGTTCTCACGCGCCCAATTTTCGCTGCTGTCCGCGTCCCGGCGGCTGTGGCACTCCCTGCGCCAAGTAAACTCGTTACCGCACGCCTTGCAGATGAGCTTCACATTTGCCATTGCCATTGTATATCCTCCTCATTCTGGCGGCCCAGCCGCCGGTCGGTCTTGTTTCCCTCAACCTTGTAACTATATTATATACCAAATTTGGTAATTAGTCAATCCTTTTTAGAGGATTTCCCAAACTTTTTTTGCAAAAAATCAAAAATAAAAAAGGCCGGCGGATTGCTCCACCGGCCTGAAAGCCTACATACATTTGTCAACCGCCTGCATCACCAGCTCGATGCGCGGGACGATCTGCCCGCGCAAACGCTTGGAAACGGCGCTCCTGTCCATGCCCACCGCCGCGGCGATGTCCGCATAGTCCATGCCCCAGACGAGGCGAGAGGCGGCGATATGCACATCTGACGGCGCGAGCCGCGCCTCGATGATGAGGCGCGACATCACAGACGAGGTCACGCCGTCAAACTGCGGATACTCGTCGTATTTCATCATATGCGCGGCCTCCCGGGGTTATTCCTCGGGAGGCTTTTCGTCCTCGGCTTCGGTTTCCTCCTCCCGTGCCTTCGTCTCGCTGGGGGAGTAAGTGTGCAGGGCATCCACGTTTTCTTTAATAATTGCCTCAATTTCGCTTCGATCCACGCTGTAGCCGCGCTGACTGAGCTGGTAGATTACCCAGTCCAGCTTTTCGGCGCCGTTTTTGGCTCCGTAGAGCTGTTCGGCGGCAAAGACCATCGTCTTGATGGTCGCTTTGAGCAACGTCTGCTGCTCGTTGGTCGTCCGCGCCTTGATCCACGGGATCAGCTTATAGGTAATCAGCGCCGCCAGCAGCGCGATGATCGCCTGGATGATGGGGGTCAGATTGATGTTCATGGTTTTGCTCCTTTCTCGTTATACCCCTTTAATGATGTAGCCCACCGCCACGCCGACGGCGGCCAGCACGACGTATTTGACGACCTCAAAGGCAAGCTTTTTCCATTTGTCTCCCGGCTCCCGCTCGATCACGTCGATGCGCTTGCCCAGCCTGTCCACCTTGCCGTCGATGCTGTTGACCTTGGTCACGATGTTCTGCTGTGCGTTGGACACGTCCCGTATGGCCAGCAGCATCTCCGTCTGCTTGGTCTGAGCCTCCTCCAGCGCGCCGATGCGGCGCTGATAGCTTTTGTGATCGGCCTCGTTCCGGGCCTTCAGCGCCGCAAGCTCCTCGCCGATCTCGTGGAGGTGATTTTCGTCGTTCATGGGCCTCGCCCTCCGATCTTATTATTTCAGCTTCCCGTATTTTCCGGACACCCAGCCGTTCTGGTTCTCAAAGGCCACCAGCAGCCAGCCGTTGTCGGATTTCTCGCCCTGCCATATAAGCATGTCTCCCTTATGAGCCACACCAAGGATTTTGCCATCGGTGTTGGGCGCGGCGCGCACGTAGCAATTGCCGCCCTCGATGGCCACATAGCGCTGCTCCGCCTCCGGCTCGTCCGCTTCCAGCGCCTCCAACATGGCCGCATGGCTCTTGGGGCCGTACTGGCCGTCCACGCCCAGTTTGTGATCGCGCTGGAAACACTTCACCGCCAGCTCCGTCGCGTCGCCAAACTCGCCGTCCGCGCCCCACTTGCCCAGATCGTAGCCCAGCTGGATGAGGTACTGCTGGAGCTGCTTCACATCCGCGCCCTCCGCGCCGTGCTTCAGCAGCCGATCTCCCAGCGCGTAGTCCTTGGCCTCCACCGCGCCCTCGTACTTCGCGCCATCATCAAGCACCACCACCGTGTGGCCGTTGGTCTTGGTCACGAGGATGTCGCCCTTGCCGAGGTACGCGCTCTGGTCGGTGTACTTCGCGCCCTTCAGCTCCACAAACGCGCCCGTCGCCAGCAGATTTTTCGGCATGTTCCCCGTTCGAAAATCGCTGGGCAGCCCCATGATGCCCGCATAGGCGCAGCATACCCGCACCAGTGCCGAGCAGTCCGTCTCGCAGTTGGTCTTGACCTTGGCGCAGTCAAAGCCCAGCGGCTCGGCCACCTTGTACAGCGTGTTGCGCTGCCACTGGTCGTAGCCGATGTGGCTGTTTTTGCACGCCGCCTCCATGTCCGCGGCGATCTTCAGCGCCGCCGCGCGATCCTTGGCCCGGAACACCCGCCAGCCCTTGCGATGCAGATACCACCTCTGGGTGCTCAGCTCGCGCCCGGTCTGGTCGCCCGCCTTGCCGCCGTAAGCCTTGCCCCTCTCATCGATTCTCGCCGATCCCACTCTTACCGTCGCCATCCTTCATCCATCCTTTCTCATTTCGGTGTTCCTACCGCGATCCACTGAAACCCCACATTAACCGTACTGCCGCCCAGATTAAATATCCGGCACGTAAACCCCGTCGCCGAAGTCGCGATCACGCCCACCGAGCAATTGGCAAAGTTGCCCAGACAGGGGCACACCACCACGTTCGGCGTATTGTAAAACGCCTTGGGAAACGTGATCTCCGTGTCCAGATGATTGTTGGCGGCAACGCTCTGCTGTGCCTTCTCACCGCACTGCACCCCCACATCCGCCGGGAAATGGTTGTGCCCCGTGTTCCAGTTCGCCATTTTACGCCACCCCCAGCGCGGCGCGGATGGCCTCAAGGTCGTCCGTGGTCAGGGCGGGGTAGTCCACCGCAATATCCTCGAAGGATTCGCCGTTGGCGATGCGGATGCGGAACGCCCGCACCATGATCCGCAGCTTCAGATTGTTCAAAGTCTTCATGCTCATTCACCTCCTCCAATCAGGTCTGCCATCATCAGGATAATATCGTTTGTCGTGCCCTCCAGCACGTCGAGGCGCTGCTCCGGCGTGGGAGACGGGGCAGGCAGATTTGCCTGTATACGCTCATACTCGGCGATTTCCTCCGGGGTCATGTCCCGGGTTACTCCGTCAATGTTGATTTTCATGCGCTCACCCCATATATTTTGATGATGGTGCCGACAGGCAATTGAGTATTGGTAAAATGGATTTTGCTGATTTTATCTCCATCTACGCCAATCGCGTTATGTTGGAAATATGGCGATAAGGCATTGGTAGGATTGCCCGAGCCATATACCGTTACCATGTATTTGCCTCCTTTTTGCTCGACTAAGAGTTTTGCATATCTTTTATCTCCAGCCACTACAATTTTGCCGCAATACATACTCAATTGGGCACTCCCGATGTTGAGCACCACATACTCATCCTCGCCATTTGCTGTTGCCGTGTCAGGCGTTTCTATTTCGACGTATATTGTCCTGAGCGACAAATTACGGACAATGTAGCTGGTTCCCTCCGTGAGTGTGATTGTCTCGATCAGCTCAAAATCCGCCCCATCCGCTGGTTTATACCCCAGTGCCGCCTCAACATTCGCCGCCGTCACTTCCGCGTCGCTGCCCGGATCGCCCTTCGGCCCTTGCGCCCCCTGCGGCCCCGGATCGCCTTTGTCACCCTTCGCTCCGGTGGCTCCGGTTTCTCCCTTTTCTCCGGGATCGCCTTTAGGGCCTTGTGTTCCCGGATCACCCTTGTCCCCCTTCGCCCCGGCGGCTCCGTCCTTACCATCCGTACCGTCTCTGCCCGGCCTGCCCTCCGGGATGCCAAAGTGCATCGTTCCCGTCTTTCCGTCGTATTCCGCCGTGGCAGGCTCTCCGTAGGCCACGCTCTCGGCCTCGGCCTTCATGTTCTGCACATTTCCGACGGCGCTGATAACCGCGTCCACCCAGCCCTTGCTCGCCTCGGGCACGTCCGTCTCCTGCCCCGTCAAGCTCTTGTCGACCACGGTGGAGAGAATCTTGGACTTGGCCAGCACTCCGTCCACGGTCACGCGAACCTCGGCCTCACCGTCGCCCACAATTGCCGTGTCCGCGCTGGTGGGCTGCCAGACGAGACATCCGTCCCGCAGCTCTGCCGCAACGGGATAGATGCCGCTCTCGCCATGCCTCCGGTGCAGCAGCGTCACCACCGCACCGGGGTACTCCGCGAGATATTCAGATACGTCGATCTCCACCGTCCGCGCGAGATTCTCTCCGCAGCGTCCGAGCAGTATGTATCCGCCATTGGTCACATCATATTTCACAGGTTTCTGCCTCCTTACTTGCGATAGCTGATCTTCAGCAACGGCGCGCCCGACTCGCCATTGCCCGCGAACCGAGAATAGCTCGTCGTGTAGCTTTTGCCGCTCACAGTCGCCGTGTCGGGATTGTAGAGCATCAGCCCGCCGTGCCCATTGGTCTTCATAGCCTTAACCGCAGCGGTTACATCGATGCTCACCGTCTGGTTTTCGTAGGCCGTCCTGCTGGCGTAGAGCGTGCCGGGCATGTCGTAGCATCGCACATGCACGCTCACGCCGCCGCCCTGACCAACGCCGCCGATGCGCTTGATCGTCAGCGTCGCCGAGTCGATCTTGTCCGCACTGACCAAATCCGTCGGCAGCGTAAACTGCATCACGCCCTTGCGCAGGCTTTGAGAGCTGCTGTAGCGCCCCTGATAGAGCTTGCTTCCGTAGCCGCTGGTGTACGTGCTCGTGGGAGACAGGCTCACCGTCGCCGTCTGGGTCGTGGGAATGCTTGGAGCCGTCGCCGTTTCAAAGGCCGGATCAGCCGTGGCGTTGTATACCTCGGAGCCGTTGAGTAAATATAGCCATCCCGTGGGCTTCGACGCGCCGATGCATCGGAGGATCGACCCAAAATTCGCCGCGCAGACATAGGTGCAGTCCCCAGTGCAGCTGTCCATCGTCACCCGTCCGGGCGTGCTGATCGAGGTTCCGATCCGGATGCCGACCCTCGCGTTGATGGCGCATGTGCTGACGACCACCCCATACGAGCGATCCACAGTCAGGGCGTCCGCAGCGTTGGACAGGCCGATCTTGTAGAGGGAGATGATCGTATCCCCGCAGTTCTCGACTTTGAGGTCGTTGAACACCGCCGTACCGCCGGAAGAAAATATCACTCTGCCGCTGCCGGACACATTGCTGAGGGTGTAGCTGCCAGACGTGATGCCGTCGCATACGATGTTCACGTCGCCGGTCAGGTGCTTGCCGGTCAGCCCCTCCAGTATTGCCGCCAGCTCGCCTGCGTTGGCCGGAGTGTAGCTCGCCGCGCCCTGCGTACCCACCACCGAGTCCGACACGATCAGGTCTGCGTCCACCACATCCGCGTGTACGCCGTCCGCGTCCACTCGCAACACATCGTCCTCGCCGTCCTCCGAGGGCACGGCCACCTCCATCTCCTTGCTGACGATCTTCACCTGATTTTTGGTGATTTCCACCCTGCTGTAGTCGCTGTTCACGCTCAGGCTCCCCGCCGGGTCTTCCGGAGCCGGAGACCAGTCCGTTGGCTTATTGCCCTTCTCCAGCTTCATCCCGGCCACCCAGAGCGTCGCTTCGGCAACGGATTGCTCAAACCTCGGGCAATACGTCCCGGCCGCCGATACGGTAAACGTGACATGACATCTGCTCCAGCCCGTTCCCACCTCAACCGCACTGCCGCTTTTGTCGCTCTGAGCCGCGCCGGAGGCCGCGGTGTCGTAATACCGCACACTCCCGCCGTTCGTCTGCTTCAGCCATGCGGACAGGGTATACTGCGCGTTCGCCCCAAGGGCGATCATCTGGCCGAGGCCGTTCCATTGGCCGGTATATTTGTAGACCAGACAGCCGCTGTAGCTGCCGTCCGCCGTCCACAGGCTCTTGGCCGTCCATGCGTCGCCGTCAAAGCTCTGGGTGCCGGTGTAGAGATTCCTTCCGCCAACGGAGATGTCGCCCACCATCAGCTGCAGATACGTGTTTCCGCGGATGTCCATCGCGTTGATCGCGTCGATGGTCGCCTGCTTGGCAAACAGCGTGCTGACGGTCGCGTCGTTGGCAAACAGCGCGGTAATCGTCGCCTCCCGGGCGAACAGCGTGTCCACGTCGATGTTGGCCGCGATGAGCTGCTTGATGGTCGCGTTGTTGGCAAAGATGTCGTTGGCATTAAGACATGCCGCCGTGACCGTGCCCTCGATGATCTTCTCACCTGCGTTGATGGAGAGGTCTTTAACGTCGCTGTTCACGACCTGCTTTTTCTCGGTGACGATGTTTCCATCCGCGTCCACGGACACGGAGTAAAACGAGCCGTCCTGCCCCTTGACCAGCAGCTCGCCCACGCTCAGGCTGACCATATTCGCCTCGGTGACGGCCAGCCGCGCGATATGCAGCTTGTCGCCCACGCCCGCGGTAAAGATGGCCGTACCCGCCACCAAGTCCTTGATATGCGCCCAGTCGATGTCCGCCACGGCGATCTTCGCCGCCGCAATGCGCGCGACTTCCGCTTCCAGATCGGTGATCTGCGCCGACTTGATCTCCGCTTCGCCGATCTTGGCCGTCGCGATATCCGCGATGGCCGCAGACAGGGACGTGATCTGCGCCCAGTTGATATTGGCCGCATTGATGTTCGCCGTCGTGATCTGCGCCTTGGAGATATTCGCGATCTGCGCCGTCAGCTCGGCGATCTGCGCCCAGTCAATATTGGCCTCCTTGATGTTCGCCGTGGTGATCTGCGCCACGGCCAGTCTGGCGAGGTCGGCATACAGCTGATCCGTCGTCACGCTGCCCGCCACGATCTCATGGATGTCCGCCCGGATGGCCACGATGCTGTCCGCCGCCAGCTGCTCAATGGCCGCCTGGGCGATCTTCGCATAGCCGATGGTGGCGTTGCGCATGACGCTGTTGGCGTTGACGCTGCCCGGCAGGAGCTTCACGCCGGATACGCTGCCGTCGGCGATCTCGTAGCCATAGGTGGTCTGATCAAGCTCCGAGATGTCGCCTAAATAGGCTTTCCTGTACCGCAAAAGTAGGCAGTCAAAAAGATACCCGTTAACGCGTAGCGTTGCACTTATGCCTATGTATGCGGCAATCGTTTTAACAGTATCGTACAAAAATACCGTCAGCAAACTCGCATAAACGGCGTATTCTGCCGTATTTTCGAGCTGTACGAAATCGATGTCGAGGCTCACCGCGGCCGCGTCCATGCCGTCCGCAAAATCCTGCTGGGCGAGGCGCTTCAGCTCGGCCCGGGCCGCCGCGTTGTTTTTGAACTGCGCGTTCTTGGCCGTGGAGACGCTCACGTCGTATTCGATCTCCGCGTCCCGGCTGGTGGGGTAGAGGGCCTTGTTGGCGCTCTCCACCCAGCCGTTATTCTCCGTGATGAGCAGGCGGTTGCCGTCCTTGTCCTTGCCCACGGGCCGGATGCGCGTCACCACGCCGGACACGTCCGTTGTCAGCACCGCGCCCAGAAGGTTTTTGCGATGCCGAATCTCCATGCCGCGATCCATGACCTCGTCCGGCAGGATATACACGTCGTAGTTGTCGCGGATGATCCGCGCGCCGGTCTGGGGCACGATGCCGATGTCCGGGTCGAGCAGCGCCTTGACGATGGATGCGCCGGTGTAGTCGCCGGAAATCGCCTTATTGACTTTGCAATGGAAGGTAAATCCATGCTCGGCGCTGGCGCTGGCCAGAATGGTGCTCAGAACCGTGTTGGCGGCGACGTTTTTCGGCTGATAGTCCCGGGTGCAGATCACGCCAGACAGGTCGTAAAAGATGTGGGAGGCCTTGACCTCCACCATGCCCGTCTCCGCGTCGCGCCCCACGGAATAGATGCGGAAGAGCTGATCCCGCGTCTGTTTGCTCTCGATGACGGTGCTGGGCTGGTCGTTGTCGCCCTTGACGGTCTCCGTCTCGTTGCGGTCGAATTTGAGATACTGGCTGTACATCCAGCCCGTCGCGCCGCCGCTCTTGATGACGACGCGCGACCAGTCGCCGGACTTGGAGAGCTGCACGACCTCCGTCCCGACCTTGTAGGCGCGGATGATCTTGGCTGAGGTGCTGGGTTTCGCGCGCAGCCTCAGGCGCGCGCCGGTGTTGGTTCGCACCTTGTAGATGGCGCGGGTGACGGTCTGCGTAGCGCCGCTGGGCACGTTGTCGAGGATGCGCACAATGGGCGCTTCCCGCACAGCACATGGGGCCTTGATGATGCATCCGTTTTGCAGGTACGTCCATTTCAGATCGTCGTCCACGGGATGCTTCATCTCCAGCTCCATCAGGCCGCCGGCCTTTTCCTCCACGGTGCATTCCGTGGGCTGAAGCACGGCCAAACCGAGCGTGGAAAAGTCCTCGGTGTCTGCCGGGTAGATGTTGATCATAGATACCTCCATCGCGGCGTGATCTCAACCTTGGTCACGCTGCCCGTCCACGTGATGATATTCGCCCCGGGCCGCAGCACCGGGAACTCGTCCATCACAAAGCTGCTGTTGAGCGACGCGGTCTTGGCCAGATTGAACGTCTCCATCAGCTCGCAGTCGATGACGGCCCCATCCGTCAGGCTCCGCGCCTCGACGGAATAGCCGTTGACCACCAGCGTGATGTCGCCGCTGCCCGTCAGCTTGATCTCCGGCTGGGAAAACACGGTGCCGGGATTGGTGATCGTCCCGCCGGAAGCGGCGATCTCCTGCGCGGCGGGCGCGGGATAGACATAGCGGAAGGGCTGCAAAGTAAACGTGACGGTGAACTCGATGAGCGGATCAGAATCTGCAGTGAGCTGCTTAAAATCCACCTGTTTGCTTACACGACCCGTAAATTCAAAACCGGGAGCGGAAGAAAAACGCAGTTTTCCGCGCCCGGTCAGCCATCCGCTGATTTCGCTATGCTTGGACTTGTTCGCACGGCATTGCAGCTTGATGGTAATGGTATCGTAGCATCCCTCGTCCATCCACAGTTCGCCGTTCCGACCCGGCGGCGTTTCAACTTTTCCTCGCGCCGCCGGAAGAGAAGGAATGTAGACGTTTATCAGTCGAACGCCGTGATCCGAAGAGGAAGAATCGTTAAAATAAAAGACGTTGTTGTTGTTTCTGCTCATTTTCTCACCTCGCTCCATAGCCAAGGGCAATTCCGCGATTTCGATTTGCAGCAGCCTCCGCTGTGTAGCGCGATCTGATGCGTGCGGCAACCCTGCCGTCCTCAACGAGCTCGATATGCTGATTTGACATGGCCTCCGCGAGACGGTCATAATCAATGACGATCTCCCGCGCAATACTGGTGGTTCTGCCGCTCGGTTCGCCAAGATCGCGCGGCGGCTCGACGTAGACGGCCTCTGCGACTGCGCGCTCGATGTCGGGCGACAGGTTGCGAATACCGCCCATAAATCCAAGGTCGTAGTATTCGCCGATGGATTCCATGACGCGGGATGGCGAGTGGATGTCGAGTGCATTTCTCGCCGCCTGCGCTGCAGCGCTCGCAACTTCAACCGCCGCTAAAATTACGCCGGATTTTCCATTTCGGATACCGCTCGCGAGGCCGTAGGAGAAATTGCGTCCCAGCGTTTTCGCGGTCGGGCCTGCCATCGCAGAGCTGAGGGCCGCATTGGCGGCGGTTGCGACTGTTTCAGCATCGCCGGAAAAGTCGTATTCGCTCATTCCTGCGCCGATGCCGGCGGCAACGTCGCTGCCGATGGGCTTCGTGCGCTCGGCAGGAGAATGGGACTGCTCAGCGGCTCGGACTGCTGCGTCGATGTCGGATGCAACCGTCTCGGCAGTGCTTGCCCATCCGAATCCCGCAAAGCCCTCTGCGAGACCTCTAGCCAAGTCTACACCTACATCGCCCAAAGCTCCGACGGCTTCTGTGGAGCCTAAAATTGTCTGCACATTATCGATTACTGAGAGTAGCTGCGCAGCTTCGTCTTCGCTCAATTGTCCGTCTTTGAGCAGCTGAAGGCCGTTTGCAATATACTGAGCGAGCTCTTCAAAGCTCTTTCCGTCGTCGCTATTCAAACGTCCTCCAGCGCTTAACGCCTGCTCGAATATGGCGCTCTGCATCTGGGCAGCGTTATGCGCATCAGAGGAATTCAGCACCTCATTGTAATTCTTGACACTATTAGCAAGGGAGTCAACCATATTTGCGGTGCCGGTCGGAATGCCCAAAAAGCCGGTTTTGTTTACCTGACCGTTTGCCGAAGCGTAGCTTATTTCAGGATTAGTAGAATTTGTAAAAGCCCCACTTTCAAATTCTACTTTCGCCTTTATGGTGACTTTCGGGACTGCGCCTTCGGCAATGTCGACATTTGTAATGGTTCCCTGCAAATCCTGAATTTGCGTCAACTCGGTAATTATTGCTTCGCCATTGTCTGTATAGGCTGTGACAGTTCCAGTTTGATCATCCAGCGTTGACAGGTCAACCGTTACGCTTTTTCCCTCAACGTATCCTGTTACGGTTCCCGTGAAATCGCTAAGCTGCTCAAGTTTTACGGTCGAAGCATTCCCTTTGTCATCGTAGGTGGTGACAGTGCCGGTAAGATTGTCCAGTGTCGACAAATCTAGCTGCACCGTGCGCCCCTCGAGAACGGCTGTGACAGAGGTTTCAAGCCCAGTCGTCTCCAAGGACGGAATAATATCGGCATGCTCTCCGTCGGCCCATGCCTTATACGACTCCTCCAGCGATTGAGCGTCCAAAGCCGCATAAATCTGCAAGACCTCATTGTCGAGTCCCTCGCCGAACATGTTATTGATCGATTCCATCAGATCGGAGGGAAGGCCTTTTTGAAGCGTCTCGTCGTTGAGTATATTCTTGAGCAGAGTCAGTGTAGTAACCGCGGTCTGAGCTTCGTCGCTTAGTTCGGTACCGCTATTTTCTGCAGCCGCCTGCATCGATTGCAGGGCAGCAGTCATTTCGACAATCTGCGTCTCATCAAGGTCAGACAGCGCGCTTGCAAGTTTTTCGTAGGTGGCATTATCGCCGGGATTCTTGGACAGCTCAACAATCCATCCATAGATGTCTTTGAGCTTATCGTCCATCCCGTCGAAGGAGCCGCCCTCGCCGAAAACATTGGTGGCCTCCATCGCATAATTGACCGCCTCGGTGTACTTGTCAACGCCTTGAGCGCTGGTTTCATTCCACCATTGATTGAGGTTGTTGAGGGCCTGTTTGCGCTCTCCGTCATCCTCAATGAGCTGAATGAGGGCATACTGCCGATCATATTCCTGCTGCAGAGCCTCGTTATACTGGGCAAGGCCCTGCGTTGCCGCTGCATAAGCGTCTGCCCAAACGTCCGTACCCTTCGCTCCTCGAGAGAGAGCAGCGTCTACGTTTGTCGTGATCTCTTCAAACGGGTTTCCGTTTTCACTGTCCGGTTTGAGCTTATATTTGATCTCAATGGACTCTCGCTCGTCGTAGAGCGCCTGAAGGGACTGCGTATCTTCTTCAGAAAGCAGGCCGTTTTGCTTCTTTTTCAACAGCGCTTCGACGGTTGCGTCGATCTCATCGAGGCGCGCCGCATCCTCGTCGAGGCCCTGTAAAAATCCGTCGCTGACATAGCCGCCGGAAACGGCAGCGTCCTTGATCTCCGCAAGGCCGTCACGAAGCTCGTCCGTTCCGCTTGTGAATCCGCTGACCATCTCGGAGACGATGTCGTCCGTCTCTTTTTTACCGTCCGACCACACGCGGGTCAGCTCTTCCATCCAGCCGCGGGAGCCTTTGACCATGCGCTGGAAGTCGTCGCCGTCAAGACCAAAGGCGGACATTCCCTTCGATTTTTCATAGCTGGTCGTTACGTCGGTATCGGCCCATTCCTGCGCCGTTTTGTTGAGCTCTTCCTGCGCCTCACGGGCCGCCTTTGCGCCCGAGGCGTAATCATAGAGCTTATAGGCCGCGTAAACAGCGCCGGCGGCGAGCGCACCAAAGCCGAGCGTGGTGAGGCCGAGCTTGCTTATAAGCGGCTGCATGGAGCGCTGGACAGATTGCAGGGCAAGACCTGCCAAACCGGATTTGCCCTGAAACAGATCGAGCTGCCCGACAGCGCTCTGAACCGCAGAAGCAAAACCTCGCTGGAGTGTATGACTGGCCGTATCAGTAATGTCGTTGAGGGCTTCTGTGGCTGCGCCGGCAGCATCCATATCGCTGGAAGCTCCCTGCATCGTGCCGGAGGCAAGCTCTGAATTGAGGCTGGAAATCGTGTCGTTGAATCCGTCGATTTTGGCCTTGGTGTCACTGATGCGGTTTTCATAGGATTTTACGGCAAGCTCGGCGCGTTTGAGCGCATCTGCGCTTTTGCGCACAACAGTTTCCTGCTTCCCGACGGCGGCATTGAGCTTGTCAGCGTTCGCCGCCGCCTCTTCATAAGCGGGTTTTGCCTGCGCCGCCTGAATACTGCTTTCGCCGAATGCCTGGGCAGCATTAGTGTAGGCTGTCTCCATCTCAGCGGCTTTAATAGATGCGGCGTTTGCGGCTTCTTCAAGCTCGTTAAGTTTAGAACTGGCGGAGCTAAAACTAAACGCGGCAGTATCAACCCTGCTTTTCGCGGCGCTCAGATTTTGAGAGAGCAAATCCAATGCCCGCTGCGATTTCTCCAGTCCGGCACCCGCACGGTCGAGGGCAGTGACGATTTTTCCGGCTTCGCCGCCCATCTGCGATGCTGCGGCCTTGAATTTTTCGATATTGAGCGTCGCTTCCGCGTAGACAGAACCGGCGTTATAGCTTCCGGGCATGCGTGTTTACCCCTTTCCGTCCGGCTTTGCAAGCCCTACGAGCTGGCTCCAGCCCGTAGAAGTCGCGCCGTTTTCCGTAACTTTTTTTGCGATGCGGTCGTAATTGGCGTATGTCCGGCTATGCCCGGACAGGCCGCCATACAGGACGCAGAATTTGCGCCATGATATTCTGGCCGCGACGAGATCAATTCCATATTCGCGCTGGAAGTCAGCCTCGATGTATTGCCATAGATCAATCGGGCTGACCGTTACTTTTTTGCGCTGCGCGCCTTCGTCTCTTCGATTTTCACCTCGTCCTCGGTCTTAAAAACCGGCTCCGAGGGCTTCTGCTCCTCTTTTTCCGCGCGGAGCCACGCAAAGGCGATCAGCTCCCAAACGTAGCTGGCGCGGAACTCCGGGTGATGCACGATGTATTCAAAATCATCGCTGGAGAACATCTGCCGGAGCAGCATGAAATTCTCCTCACCGGTGATGGCGACCTTATCGCGCACCATGCGCTCGATTTTGAGCATATAATCAAAGGGCAGCTCTGCCGGGACGATGCAGTCGCGGCCAAATACCCGGATCGTCATCGTCGCGTTCTCGCGCTCGGACAGGAAACGGTCAAAATCAAGGGTTTTACGGGCCATATTCGTGATCTCCTCTCAAAATTTGGCATGAAAAAACCCGTACCAACTGGCACGGGCCGAAATATCAATGTTGGTGTCATTCTATAAATTTTCTTCCGCAAGTGAAGCACACTTTTCGATCTGCTCTTTGCAAATCTCCGCATACAGAGCAGATGCAAAGCTCCTCCCCGTCCTTGCTACCAGCAGGAATGCGTCGGGCAAATATGCTATCCTGCGTATCTGCTTTTTTTGATTGCTTCGCAGGCTGCGCGGGCGAATCTCTGGAATCAACCTGAGCTTCTGTCTTCAGGCTTTCGAGCATTTCTTCTATGCGTTTCAGACTTCGAATTTCTGCGCTGTCCTCCGGCGGGAGCACGGCGCAATATAGAAATCCAAATAGCGAGAAAAAGAATCCGAGTGCGAAACCGCGTGACGGATTCAGGCCTTTCCTTACGCACAGCAAACGGGAAAATATTCCGAAGAATACTGCATTTATGACGATTGAAAGAAGAATCCACTCATCGTTACCCACGGCCATTCCTCCTCTGTTATTGATATATTGATATTAACGAGTATTTTTCAATATGTCAATACCCTCCGCAATAATAAATTCGGAAATTTGCGGCGTAGAACTGAGTGTTGTTCCCGGCCATGCCGGAGAACTGGAAGCCCTTTTCCGTCTCGATGCGGGAAATATATGCGCCATCGCGCACGAAGATCAGGTCGCGCGCGTCGTCGAGAATGGACATGATGGACAGCGATTGCGCCAGCGCCCAGCCGCCGTCCATATCGCTGCGCACGACGATCTGCACGCGAGTTCCCTCGTCGTAGCCGGGAGCACGCAGGTCGTTGGCGTACACGCAAATGGCCTTGGTGGGCTTTTCCGGCATATAGCCGTAGAACACAGCGCCGTCCGTGTCGCCCTCCAGCGGCAATTGCAGCTTTCCTGCAAGAAAACGCGCAAGCTGTTCAATGATGCTCATGCTGATTCTCCTGTTTCAAAAATCCGGGACGGCTGTTTTGCCGCCCCGGGGTCGGTCGGTCAGGACGCGGCGCTGACGGTGATCGCAAGCGTCGCGGTCTTGTTGTTGTTCATCGACTTGATCGTGAGCGTGGCGGTACCCTCCGCAACGCCGCGGATCGCAATGTTCGTGCCATCCACCGTGACGGAGGCTTTGGATTCATCGTCAATGGAGTAGGCAAAGCGGGTGTTCGATGCCTTTTCAGGCGCAAATGCGACGGCCACGGTTTCCGTCTCTCCGACCTTTACGGTGGCGGTGGTGGCGGGAGATGCGCCCTTCTTGAACGATACGCCGGTAACCTGCACATATTCCATCTCCTCAGGCTGGCCGACGCCCTCCCAGTCCCAGGAGACGGATTCACCGTCCTCGTCCGCAGAAGTGGACTCCTTGGTGATCACGCAGTCGTACTTGACGGCCTTGCCGATTGCGTCCGCGATGATGAGCGTCTGGTCATTGTCACAGCCGCCGGCATTGGTGGCCGCCTTATGCATGAGGCTCTGGCCCGGGTCGCGGGTGCCGGTGGTCTTGTCGCAGATGGGACGGCCCTCCAGAGAGCCGGAAACGCTGCGGCCCTTGATAAACATCTCGGCCCAGACGGCGTCGCCGGTCTTGCCGTCGTCGGTGTCGGAATCAATGTCAACGCTCATCGAGGACAGGCCCTTGACGAGCACTTCCTCATCAGTGACCTTATTTTCGATTTTGACGCTGTAATCACGGATGTTAAACGGGCATCCAGATTTTCTTGCCATAGGTTATTCATTCCCTTCTTCGCCCGCATCGGCGAGCAGTTTGTCGATATAGCCGTTCGCCTTTACGACTTGGACGCGCTGGGCGAAAACCTGCCGAAAAAAGCGGTCGGAGCAGTCGGAAAAGCGGTCGAGATCGCAGAGCACCTTGAGCAGCTCCGCAAGCTCGATTTTCTCTTGATTGGTCATGGGGTTCAGCCTCCCATCCGCTCGCGCAGCTTCTGCGCGAGAATTTCGCGGGCCGCATTTGCCGTCGCAGGGCTTTCCATCACCGATTCCAGGTATTTCGCCTGCCGTCCGTTGGGATGGTTGAGTTCAACGCCCTCATGCTGATAGTTGGCATAGATCGTGTTGAAATAGCCGATGGTCGCCGTGTCGCCTTCGACCTCGACGCGCGAATTTTCGATCAGCGTGCCATCACGCAGTGGCGCGATGGCGTTGGACTCGGCCTTGATGTAATCGCCCAGCTCCGCGACCGCATCCCGCGCCGCCGCCTCGGCGAGGGCGAAGGTCGCGGTTGCGTCAATGGATACATCGTAGGAAAAGCAGCCCATGTTTTTCGTATGCGCCGGCATGCTATCCGCCCTCTTTCTTCGCAAGAATTTCGAGGTGATGGATTTTGGCATAGCCGCGCATGGCCTGCACCTCGGAGACGATGAAATGCTCCGTACCGATCTCAAGCCGGTCGCCGGGTGAAATTCCGAGCGCGGCGGCGGAGCCGGGCGCAAATACAAGTGTATCTGCGCTCAGCATGACGCTTTTTTCATCGCTGAGGCTCCGACTGCGCGTCGGCTGTGTCCGACAGGCAAATTCGGCGGATTCCGCCGCGTAGGCAGGCTTTCCGCCCTGCTGTCCAGTGCGCTTATAGTGCCGTGAACGCTCGTTGAGTCCAAACATGGCTACAGCCTCCTCGCAACAGGCAGCGTATGCCGGATCAGGCCCGCGTTGAAAAGATACGCATAGGCCGCAGGGCAGATCGTCTGCTGCGTGTAACCTGCGCTCTGGGCTGTCTCAGCGGTGACGGAATAATTGCCGATGGAAAAGCTCGATACGCCGGGCGGGAGCGCATCCTCGCCGTCGAATGCGCTCTCGTACTCCGCCTGCACCTGCACGGCCTTGAGAAACGCGGCCTCCTGCTCGTCCGTCGCCGGTCGTCTCGGGTAGATGTACGCGGTCAGGCGCTCGCGCACATGCTCCGCGTTGATCGCCACGGCCTTAGCCCATCACGCGGACGGCCAGCTCCGGGTAGATGGTCTTGTAGCCGTAAAGCACGTCCATCGAGTAGGTGGAGCGCTTGTACTTCTGGTCATAGCCCTTCGTCACGCGGAGGGAGATGCCGTTGTAGCTGGTGACGTAGCTCTGAACGCCCTGACCGTCAGGATCGATGAGCGGACGGGTGACGTAGGCAAAGGCCATCGGGCAGAACACGAGGTTGGCCGCATGGCTGGCGGCGATGGTGACGTTGGTGCTGGTGGTGCCGGACTTCTTAAGCGCCGGATAAATCTTGACACCGGCGATGGCGTTGGAGGCTGCGGCGGCGGTGTCCTCAGTGACCACATAGGTGCCGCCGAGGATGGTCAGCACGTCGCCCTTGACAAGCTTGCCGGTCAGCGTGGTGCCGGTCAGGCCGATGGTGGTGGAGCCTGCGGCGGCGCTGGCGGACAGCTTTACGCCCTCCTGCGCGGTGATGCCGGAGGCGTGAGTCTGCACGCCCTGCGCCATGTAGTTGTCGATGCCGTACACGCGGCCGATGGAGCCTTCGCGCAGCGCCTGAGTCGTGCCGGACTTCTCCGCGTTGACAAGCGCGGGAATCTGGGTAAATTTCGCGTCGGCCTCGGGGCTCCACACGCCGACGCGGCCGCTGACAGGGGCCTTGTTGACGTTGAGCATCTTGCGGGCCTCGGCAAAGGCCGCGAGGGAATCGGGCGTAGTGCCGGCAGTGCCGACGGCGTAGGGCACGTCCTTGTAGAGGGCGAGACCGTCGGCGTTGATCCTCTCGGCCAGCGCCACCGCCGCAGGCTCGATGAACACGCGGTCGAGATCGGAGATGTTCACGGCGGTTTCGATGGCGGAGGCCTTCGCGTCCACGGTCGCCAGCTTGTCCAGCTTGACGAGGACGCTGGTCTCCTTCATGTCCTGATACTCCACGCCGGAGGCCTCGTTAAAGTCCTTGGCTTCGAGGACGTTGGGTTTGCGCACCTGGATCGTATCGCCGAGGTCGGAAAAGTCCCCGGAGAAGTCGCGATAGCACAGATTCGGGAACACGAGGTTCTCGATCAGGCGGGGCAGGGCGCGCCTTGCGATGGTCTGGAGGGTAATAAATTCATTGGGCATATGGTTTCATTCCTTTCTTCTGGTTGCGGCGGTCACTTCTGGCCGCCGGTCTTGTAGGTGGCTGCGTAGTATTCCGCGTCGGACATCTTCGCGTAGTCCGGCGCATTGCCGGCGCGCACCGTCACGCCGCTCTGGCGCAGGCGCTCGTCCACGCCCTGCTGCACGGCCTCGCGAAACGCCTTTTCCACCGTGTCGATGGAGGCGCTGCACGCGTCCGCGTCCGCGTAATTGAGCACGGCTTCGAGGTTCGCGGGCAGGCCGCGCTTGTGGAGTGTCTCGATGGCCTCGGCGCGCAGCTCCCTGCGGGTGATCTCCGCTTCGCGCTTGGCGATGGCGGCCTCGCGATCCTTGGCGGCCTGCTCCGCGCGCTGGCGCTCATGCTCGGCGCGCTGGGCCTCGTTCATCTTGGCGAGCTTCTCAGCCTCGCTGCGGGCCTCTTCGCGGGCCTGCTCGATGCGCTTGGATTCGCTTTTGCGATACTGCGCCATGTGATGGTCGAGCTTCGCCTTGACCTCTTCCTCCGTGTACATGCGGGGCTTGTTCTCGGCCTGATCTTCCGTGGCCTGGACGGCATTTTCGCTGCCCGCGTTGGGATCAGCGCCGTTTTCCTCTCCAAAGAGCTGGAGGTTGATGGGGTAAATGTCCTTCACGTTTTTCATGGCTGGTTTCTCCTTTCCGTTTATCGCCCGTCGGCTCTTCCGCAGTTTAGGCCGTTGCGTCCGGCTTGATTTTTGAGGTCTTTTCCGCTTGATCATGGCGGAAAAGGGTATGCAAAAGCCGCCGGGAGAGTGATCGGCTCTCCTCGGCGGCTCAATGCCGTGGGGTTATTGAGTTAAAGCGCGTCGGCGGCCTCAAAGGCCGCATACAGCTTGGGGGCCTGCAGGGCGATCCAGTCGATCATTTCCTCATGCTCGGCCCAGCCCATGTCGGTGATCCGGCTGGAGCTGCTGTCAAGGCCGCTCTCAAACAGAAACGCGTGGACGATCTCATGGCGCAGCGTCGCCTTTTCGCACATCGCGTGGGCAAAATCATCATCGTCGGCAAAGGCCGGATGCGTGTCCGCGGAGCAGATGACGAGCTGCTTGCCGAGCTTGTCGCAGTAGGCGTTGCATCCGTGGGCTTCGAAATACGGATCGTCCGTGTAATTCTTGCGGATGACATCGTATTCAGTGCCCAGAATGGACAGTTTCATGGTGCTTCCTCCTTTTCAGGGCATAGAAAAACCGCCTCGCTTGTGCTTGGCGGTTCATGGCTCAACGATTTCAAAAGATTCTGGCGGGAATAGGTAATCTTCATCAAGCTCTGTCATTATCCTATACCATCCGCGTTCAACCGAAATCACTTCATAAACTTTTCCCGGGAGGAAAACAAGTTCATTCGGCTCTCCCTTAACTCTAACTTTCATCTAGCCACCTCTTAATAAAGCGATCAACATTTCCAATGCCTTCACATCTCGACCAATGAATTTCTGCCTTGCGTTCTTCGTCGTAGTAAAGGATGACTGCAAACCCTTTAACATGTTGCCAATCTGATATACTGCCCCCATACTTTTCGGCATATACATTGGCTTTTCTGTAAGGTGTATTTACGCCCTTACCGGCAAAGACTTCAACGTTAGTTATCCTAATTCCCGGCGCAATTTGAAACCTTTCACCAGTCGATAAATCAAGCACATCGTCATTTATGTTCTTTGCGCCTACGGCATGCATGATTTTTACATCAGGCAATTTCATTATACGCCCATTTTCATCAATTGTAAAGGGCTTCAGCTTTTTCGCATCCGTACTGAGGAGCACTCTGCCGCCTTCGCGGTCGTAGCGGCGGGGGAGTTTGGTCTCGCCGGTCAGCGTGCGGAGCTGGCGCTGCAGCTTATCAATGTGGGCCTTGCACATGCGCTCGTTTTCCGGCGTGGTGGACGCGGCTTGCATGCGCTTCCACTTGCGGATTTCCCGCTCCAATGCGCGCTGGTGCTGACTGGCCGTGTAGCGCGCCGCGCTCTCCTCCGGCGTGTATTCGCCCATGCCGGCGGTCAGATCGGACACGCCGGGAATGTATGGCTGGAGCACGTCTGCACAGTTGGGGTGAAACAGGCCCTGATCCATTGCGCCCTGCAATGATGGATGCGTCGGATCGTCGCCGGAAAGCGAAAGGATCACGCCATACCATCTCGCGCACAGCGGGCATGCGCCCGGATGCCGGGTGACATAGGCGAGGTCTTGGCCCTTGGCCCGCATGGTGTCGATGGTGGCTTGCAGTCCGGCGCGGTGGATGGCCGTCCGCATGGCCATGTTGGCGTATTCATACAGGCCCCATTTCCTGCCGGCCTTGTCGGTAAATCCGGTCACGCCGCTGGCCGCAAACTCGCTGATCGCCTCCTGCACTTCCGCGTTCAGTTTGGACGCATTTCCGGGTTCCAGCCACGCGTCCCGCACCTTTTCCACGATCTGGCGGTAGATGTCGTCCGCGTCGCGGCGCATGTGCTTCAGCTCGATTTGAGTGGACTCGTTGACGAGCCGCGTGAGTTCGTCGACGATTTTGATCATTTCCCGCTGCGCCCGCTCCGATTCAGCCTCCGTCTGCACGGCGAATGCCTCAATCTCATCGGAAATCGTCTCGGCGGTCGCCGCATAGGCCGTCAAAAGCGCCTGACGGGCCGCCTGAGCGGCTTCCTCTTCGAGCGCTGCGCAGATATTGTCCACGACGCGCGCAAGCTCACGCTGGATTCTGCGGCGCGTCAGTGCGCGATAGCGGCCGTGCTTGAGCGCCTTGCCGCCGAGCAGTGCGCCGAAGGCCCCGAACAGCTTGAGTTCCGCGTCTGAAAAAGAACTGGCGAACGCGTCCGCGGCCTCCAGAATGCGCCGAGGCAGGCTCTTACGCCCTCCGTTCGCCATTGCTCATTACTCCTCCTCTTTTTTGTCCTGCGATTTGAGCTGGTCAGAGGTATCGCCCATCAGCATGTTGCCGTACTGGGTGAGCGGATCGGCGGTGCTCTGGGATTCGCCCTCGATCTTGTTGACTTCCTCCTGCACCATCTCGTCCGTCCAGCCGTCCGCGGCGTGGAGCATGCGCACCTTGGTCTCGGTGCTGGCGGCTCCGGCGGCCTCGGCGTACTGGGCCATCTGGGCGTTTTCCACGAGGTTCGCGGGCATGGCGCGGGTCATGGTGATTTTGACATCGTCCACGTTGAGCGCCGGATGCCCCTGCACCTTGCAAAAATTGGCGAAGAGCTTCAGGCGCGCTTTGAGGCCCTCTATAAACCACTGCTGCTTGACATTGGTCATCTGCTCAAGGCCCCAGAGCTTGTATTTCATGGCCACGCCGGAGGCGTTGGAGGCGAACTCCCGGTCGGACAGGTCAGGAATCATGCTCATCTTGTGGATGTCCGCCATCAGCGCCGTCCGAAGCACCTCCACGTCGCTCTCGCTGAGCTGCTTGGACAGGTACTCGGCCTTTGCGTCGATGTCGGGAAGAGAGAGAGCCTTGTCCTCCCGAAGCTGCTGCCACGGCGGGCGGCCCCGCTCGTCGTCCTCGATGGTGCAGCCGGTGAGAAGCAGCAGCGCGTCTACAAACTGCTCCTTGTCGTTGACGCGGTCGGACTGGAGCTTGTCGTAGGCGTCGATGAGCGGCAGCACCCACTCGAAGTCGCCGCGCTCGTCCTCGTCGTTCCAGTACTCGATCATTGGCACGCCGCCGAAATAATGCTGGGTCTCGCCGACGACCGTGACCGCGGTGGCCGAAAGATCGGTCATGTGGCACTCCCGGACGCTCCGGTCGCTCATGAGATACACGCGCCAGCCGTCCTGATTGCCCTCCTCGGTGGTGTTCTTGGCGTAGTACACGCCAAAGATAGGCGTGTTGTGGTAGTCGTCGTCGTAGACGACAAAAGCCTGCTCCGGCGACAGGGCCGCCGCGCAGGGAAGCACCTGCCCCTCGTCGTTTTCCGACACATGCACGTATTCCACGCCGCGGCCGTAGATGGAGGCGTGGCGGGCGTTCTCCGCGTCGATGGAGGAAATAGAGCACTTGCTATACGCGTCCGTAACGGGCTGCAGCGCGTCCTCGCTGCCGTCCACGGAGTAATTCACGGGCTGGCCGATGAGGTAGCCCGTGGCCACGGAGACGATGTAGCGCGCGTAGGGATGGGCAATGCGGTTGTTGGGCAGGCCCTTCTGCCGGACGCGGCGGGTGATCTCGCTGTCGCCACGGTAGTAGCCCGCCAGTTTGCCCAGCCGGGGAGCCTCGGCCAGATGCTCCGCCAGCACGCTGCGCAGCATGGCCGGAGATGGCATGCCGGCCTCGTCCAGATAGCGCTTGGCGCGTGTAATCATGTTGTCACCTCTTGCTTAGTAGATGTCCGAGCGCGTCGTTGCGACTCTGCGCCCGATTTCCGGCTCCAGCGCATAGCGTGAGGAGTCGATGCAGTGGTTGTCCTTATCCGGATACGCGGGCAGGAAATTCCCGTTTTTGTCCTGCATATACTCGTATTTCTGGAATTCCCGGGCGATGTTGGGCGTTCGCCGCGGGTCGGCCACGATTGCGCCCAAGTCCTCCAGCCATCGCATGCCGTGCTCCACGCTGCCCGCGCCCTTGCGCACGCCAACGGCGGTGATCCCGCGCCGCTTCAGCTCGGCGATCATCCGCGGGTCGGCGCTGTCGCAGCGCACGATCTCCCGGCCCGCCAGCGCGGAGACCTTTTCCGCCAGCGTGTCGATGTTGGTGTGGGAGCCGTAGTACTCGGCGACGGCATACAGCCTGCGCGTCCTGCGGCTGTAGGCCCAGCGTGTGAAAGCGTCCGGGTCGGTGGCAAAGCCGAAGTCGAGGCCGTTGTAAAAGGTCTCAAGAGCGCCGATCTCCTCGTCGCCGATCTCCCGCAGCTCGAGGTTGTCGAACACATTGCCGCCGGTGCCCGTGACCTCGCCCAGGTACTCGTTGCGGTAGGCGCGCTCGTTGGTCTCGCGGATGCTGTCGGCGAGGGAAATAAATTCCTGTCCGAGCCAAGTCGTCGGAACATCAAGATAGGTCGAGTGATGGACGAGTCGCCGAGGCTCGTCCTTCTGGGCCTCCTCGTTTACCCAAGTATTCGCCGTTTTGGGAGGGTTATAGCTATAAAACGTATAGCCATGTTCAACGCCGCGGAACACCGACTGCTTAATCATTCGGATGTCCTGCGGGCTGCGGAATTCCGTAAGCTCTTCAAACCACAAAAATTTGAAATAGCCCTTTGTCAGCTTGATGGACTTGGACTTGACGGGATCGTCGGCACCGCGGAACATGATGCGCTGCCCTGTTCTCTTGAGTATGATCTCATACGGCGAGCGCCGGAACTGGAACAGCGGAGTGAGGCGCATCGCCTCTATCGCCCATACCATCTGGGCGTATACGCTGTCCTTGATGGTGTTTCCCACTCGGCGATAGATGATCGCGTTGGCGCTGTGATCCTGCAAAAGGCCAAGCACGATCTGCGTGGAAATAAAGGACGATTTTGTCGAGCTTCTGCCGCCCTTGAGCAGGTACTCTCGGTGGCCTCCGCGCTGGATGTCGCTCATGACGGGGACGAAGGTCGGTGCGATCAGATCGTTGATGCGAATCTGCTCACGCATCCTGCGCACCCTCTTCGCCGTCGCACTGGATGATGATCTGGGGCAGCGACTCGGAATCCGGCTGGCCCGTGCGCTGCTTGTCGTATTCCAGGCGTTCCCGTTCCAGCTTGAGTTTGTCGCGCTCGAGCTGGAGCTTCGCGTCGATGTCACCCGCCATCTCCATGAGCATTTTGCTCGCCTGCAAATCGCCCTTCATGGCCTTCTGCGCGATGGCAAGCACGGAGATGAGCCGGATGTCCGGAATTTCGTCCGGCGACAGGCCCATTTTCTCCAGCGCCTTTCGCAGGTTGCTCGGGAGATCGGGTTCAAGGCCGAGGACGAATTTCGCCGCCTGCTTGGTGCTGCGCTTTTTGCGCCTCGCCTCGCCGCTGGCGATTCCTCCCATGCGCCCGATCCTTCTCCGTTCCTCCTCACTTCTCCGATTGGATGGAATGAGGTTCGCGGAATTATCTGCACGAGCCATTTTCGCTGCCTCCTTCCGTGTAGAATATTGGCTTCATGCAGAGGTTTTACAGAGCGGCAGCCGCCTGTTTTTTTATCAGCTCATCTGCGCGGTAGAGGCGCTTGAGCGTTCCGTTTTCATGTAGGATTTCCGCGAGAGCGCCCTTTTCGCCTTCGTTGGCGCAGGTGATCACGATGGCAAACGCTCTCAGAACCTCGTTCTCGGCCTCCTGCTGGTATTCTTTGAATTCTTCCTTGTCGAGCTTTTCAGGGACGGCATCCGGCATTCCGTATTCCGTCTGTTCGTACTCGTTAAAGCCCGTAAGATTCAGGTCAAAGTCCTCCGCCTGAAGTCCTTCAAATTCCTGCTGTAGGGCTTCGTAATCCCATCCGGCAAGCTCCGAGGTTTTATTATCCGCGATGCGAAACGCGCGAATCTGGGCGGGCGTGAGCTCGTCTACGGTGATTGTGGGGACTTCTTCGAGACCGAGAAGCATCGCAGCTTTAAGTCTTGCATGGCCGCACACGATGACGTTATCTGCATCGAGGATGATGGGGTTTTTGAAGCCGAATTCGCGAATGGATTCCGCGATGACTTCCGCTGCCTCGTTATTTTCTCTGGGGTTGTTTTCGTATGGAATAATCTCAGAGATACGCTTCATGGTAATATCCATATATATCTTATATACCTCCCTCTTATATAATTAAGTTGCTTAGGGCGGTCAGCAGCCGCCGCAGCCGATGCAGTGGTTGCCGCAGGGGACGTATGTCACGCTCTCGTTGTAGGTGTAGACGACGTCGCCGTGCTCGTCCTTGCCTGCCGGGCGCATGATGCCGTTAAAGAGCTTGTACGGACTCTGGCCGGCGTAGGGGTTATTCCAGAGATAGCGGAGATAGTCGCGCATGGACATGAACTCGTACTTTGCCCGGGTTTCCGTGCTGTTGCAGTTGTAGCCCTCGGCCTTACACCACTGGAAATACAGAAATCCCATGTCCGCGTCGATCTCGTGGAAATGGACGGAGCCGTTTTTGCGGCAGAGCTGCAGGGCGTAGGAGAAGTTTCCGCGGGAGTAGTCCCAGCCCTCCGGCAGTCCGCAGCAGCAGGAGTTGTCGCAGGCCTCTTTGTAGTGCGCGTCGGAGACGTAGAAGCGCATGCCGAGCTTGTGGCAGAGGGTGTCCATCTCTTGGATGTATTTCTCCTTTACCTTGCGGCTCAGCCTGAGATAGCCGTTTCCGACGCTGTATTTTTTATAATAGTCGTACAGGTCAAAGCCGGCGCACTCGGAGATGATCTTGCAATGCTCCCGGCCCATCAGGCTGCGCGCCTCGAGGCAGAAAAACTCGGTGGTGACGGCGGTGGCTCCCGCGTCGTGCGCTGCTACGATCAGGTCTTTGTAGTCGCGGCTGGAAACGCCGATGATGAACGGTCTGAGTCGGAGCGTTGCGCCGCCCTTGTTCATCTTGGCGTAATTGGCCATTGCCTCCAGACGCTTCTTGGGGCTGGGTACGCCCTGCTCGATCTTCCGGGCCTTCTTTTCGTCCAGTGTGATGATGGAGAACTTCATGTTCCAGTTGTCCTGACCTTCAAAGCACTCGATGTATCTCGGGTCAGAAAACACCCATGCGGACTTGGTGGAGAAGCAGATCGGGTAATTAAGCGTCTTTAGGAATTGCAGAATCTCCAGCGTTACGCCGTACTTGCGCTCAAACTCGTCGAATTCGTCGGAGAGGCCTCCCCACTGGATGGGGCGGCGGGCCATCAGCCACGGCGTGAACTGGCTCTGCTTTTCGCCGGTGAACAGCCGGCGAATTTTCTCCGGATCGACGCTCTTGACCTCCTTGGCGAGGTATTTCTCCCTGCTCTTTCCGAGGCCGCGCTGGAACTGTGAGAAGCAGTATACGCAGCCGAAAGAGCAGTTGCTGTATGTGTCAAAGGTTACGGGAAGGCTGCAATCGGCGATTTCATTCGTCCATCGCGGGCTGCCATAACCGGTCGGGCATTTCATGCTTTTCCTCCTTTCCCGTATGGGATGTCCCTTATGGCCGTCGGAATGATGATCTTCATGTCGTCCAGCTTGTAATTTTCGACGTTGATCTTGCGGATGTCGAATCCGTCTGCTTTGAGCTTCTCGTAGGCTTTCTGGACGGATTCGTAGGTTCTGTAGATGTTCAGCGGATTGTAATCGCTTCCGCCGTTTCTCTCTTCAAGCAAGTCGAGTATGCTCTCGTAGCTTCTGCGCAGATAAATGATCCTGAGCGGGTATCCGTATCTCGCAAACTTATCCCGCACATCGACGGCCATCTTGTAGGTCTTGCTGTAGATCATGCCCTCGTAGATGACTACTCGAGGCCTTTTGACACGAATGACGGATTCGATGGCGTTGATGACATGGTCGCGGCCTTTATATCCGTCGCAGCCTCCGTTTTTCCTGTCGTATCTGCCGAGCGCGACAACGTCCTCGGAGCAAACCGTGATGGTGTTGCCCTCCAGCGTTTCGATGCGCGGAGATTCAAATGAGTTTATAAACTCTCTGACCGTCGTGGTCTTGCCGCTGGCGTTGCATCCCCTGACGTTTAAGATGCACCGTGCCGTCATTTTGCGTTTTCTCGCTGGTCTACGATTTCCGCCAGCGTATAGTGGCGGAGCAGATCGCCCTTTACGCCGAGGATGTCGCGCACGGCGGCTTTCTGCTCGTCGCCGTCGCAGCAGATGATTACGGAGAAGCGCTCGTCAATCGCCTCAGAGGCGTTTTCAGCCGATGCGCGCGTCGGGCTGGGGTTTTCCTCGTCCGAGTATTCCTCGCCGTCAGAGGGCGCTTCCAGCTCGTCTGAGAAGCATTCGCCGATGCCGCTGGTGATGCTCTCGATCTCGAAGGACTCAAACGCCGTTTTGCTCAGGTCGTAGCCCTCGTCGGTGAGCGCCTCAAATTCCTGAGCGAGCAGCGCTTCGTTCCACGTCGCTTTTTCCGAGGCCTTATTGTCCATAAGGCGATAGGCCTTGACCTGCGCCGGTGTGAGGTCGTCGGCGACGATGCATGGCAGCTCCGTAAGTCCGAGCTGCTTTGCGGCCTTATATCTCGTGTGCCCGGCGACGATTACGCCGTCCCGGTCGATGAGCAGCGGGACGCGGAAGCCGAACTCCCGAATGCTCTCTGCGACATAGGGCACCGCAGCGTCGTTTTTGCGCGGATTGTTGCCGTACGGCCTGATGCTGCCGATGGGCATGTTGACTATATTCACGGGTTTTTTACCTCCTTGCTGAGTCGATATGGCGTCCAGTCGTCAAAATCCCGGTTGAAGCTGACGATGCCGTCATAATAATCCTTGTAGAATTTCGCAGCCTCCGTCGTCGCGGTGATGGTGGTCTGCTCGGTGCGCGGATTTGTGTTCATGTTCGCGCTGCCTTCCGCGGCAAAATCAAAGTCGCGGCCAAAGCCCGCGATGACCTTGGAGTGGTTGCGGAAGGTACAGATGCGGCCGCCATAGCGCCGGGCGATTTTGTGGGCGCAGTAGTCGTACACCTCGCCGTACTGCCTGCGGAATATTTCGCCGACATAAAGATCCATGCGCTTTATAAATCCGCGCCGGAGGTAGCTCTCCAGAATTTCCGCGTCGGTGATCGCCATGCACCACGTGGAGACCAGGCAGTATTCCAATGGCTGCTGCCGCAAAATCAATTTCAGGTACTACAGGCTGTCGACGTCTCCGGCAGAAATGACGTGGTAGGCGTATCCCGGCTGCAAGTGCCAGTCCATCGCGTTTTCCAGCGCCGCTTCGCTCATTGCGCGGCGGAACGTGTGGCGCTCGCAGGTTCTCACGCCGACGGCGACTTTCCCTGCATTTGGGTTTTGCTCGGGTCGGGAGGCGGAATCGTCCATGAGTTCGAAATCAAAATTCAAGTCGCTTCCATCCCAAAAGACGGAGTCGTTATATTCGGTTTCTCTTGCCATGCCTGCACCGCCTCCAAAAAATCAATCGGCGACACGCCGACGCCGATTGACATGTGCCTCCAGAAAATATGGCCCCTGCCCCCGTCCTGCTTTGTTTGTGGAGCCGCCCGCTGTCGCGCGGGAGGTGATTCACGCGACGCGCCCCTCAATTTTGGCAGACAAAAGCCGTAGGGATGGAATCTGTATCCTACGGCTTTCGCTGATTTTATTTTACCACAGCTTTTTCAAGCTGGGAAGGTGAAAAATCCGTAGTGTTTTCGCACAATTTTCGGCAACTTTCCGTCAGGAGGCCATTCTGTAGATTTTTTCCATGGATTTCTCCCGGAGCCGCCGGAGGGCCTCTTTTGTGCGCGGCTCGCCGAAGCGCGTTTCATGCTCCCGCATGAGTTCGCGCCACGTCAGGCCGTCCACCACCTGCCCAAGGACGATCCACCTTTCCCGGTCGTTCAGGCCGCGCATCCATGCGTCCACCTGATCCGCGGCCTTCTGCTTTGTGCGATACTCCTCCCATTTTTCCGAGATTTCCTCGCGCAGCTCCGAGATGTGGCGCGGCTCGCCGCCGGAGGCGAACATCATGGCGATGCGCTCCGTGGGGTTGCCTACGGCGTTGCCTCTGGGCATGCCCGTGAGATTCTGCGCGCCGGGCGCGGCGGCATCCTCCCGGGCCGTGCCCTCCAGATCGTTCAGCACCTTTTCCGCCTCCGCAAGCTCGATGCGCAGGTATTCGCAGCGTCCGAGGTTTTCCCGGTAGCTTTGCAGCGTTTCCAGTACGATTTCCGGCTTCATGCGTTCGCCTCCTCTGGATTCAGAATGGCAGCTCGTCGTCGTTGACTTCCACAAATCCGTCCTGCGCGGCCATTGCGTCGGACATGGTGGTCTGGCGATTGTAGGCCGGCGCGGCGCTCGGCTGCGGAGCGGGCGCGTCCTCCCGCTGAGACGCGGGCGAAAGAAACTCCACATTTTCCGCAAGTACCTCTGTGACGTAGCGCTTGGAGCCGTCCTTGGCCTCGTAGGAGCGCGTCTGTAGGCTTCCGACGACGGCGCATTTGCGGCCCTTGGTCAGGTATTTTGCGCACAGGTCAGCGAGCTGCCGCCACGCGACGACGGTTATAAAGTCCGCCTCCTGCACGCCGTCCTTATTTTTGCGACGATTGACGGCAAGCGTCATGGTGCAGGTGGAGAGGCCCGTCTGCGTGGTGCGCAGCTCCGGGTCTCGGGCGAGATTGCCGATCAGGATGCACTTGTTCACGGAGTATTCCTCCTCTCGATGCAGGGAATGTTCCACGTCAAACCCTTCCGGGTAACGGCGCTGGAGCTTGCGGATGTTGAGAGCCGCAACCGTCTCGAGGCTCACGCCCAGCACGTCGGCAAGCTCCGCGGCGAACCAGAGCAGGTCGCCCAGCTCGTCCACGACGCTGTCCGCGTTCAGCGGATGGCCCTGGAAGGTTTTCTGATACAGGGCGTGGATTTCGCCGACCTCGCTGGCGAGGCCGTGGAGCGCGTGCATCCTGCGCTCGCAGGGATTGAGCTTGCCGTTCTGGGTGCGCCGCGCGGCGTACTGATAGCTGTTGAGAGTAATTTCCCGGGGTTGCATTGCGTGCATGTTGATTCCTCCTTTTTTGTCGTCAGATGTACTGGCCGAGGTCGTTCCCGGCGGCCACGGCCTGATAGTTGCAGGAGCCGTCCTTGACCAGTTCCTCTGGCGGGCAGATGCTCATGAGCGCCCGGCGCAGGGGGCAGGAGCGGACTTCGCCGCCCCTGCGCAGACAGATGGCGCACTCATGCTCGATGGTCTTGTTAATGAGCAGCTTGAGGTCGTCGTTGTCCACGATCTGCATGTACTGTCCCTTGCGCACCGCGGGCTTGGGGCGCAGGATGACCTCGCCGATCTCGTTGAGGCGCTGGAACTTGAGCAGCGTCTTGGTGGGCATGGTCGCGTAGAGGCCGTCCAGCGCCTTTGCGATGAGATTCTGCGCCAGCCGGAAATCCCTCCAGCCGTTGGGCAGGCTTTTCAGCCTCGGCCTCAGCGCCTCCGCAAATTTCGCAATCTGCGCGTCCAGTCCGGCGATAAACTCAATGCCGTGGATTTCGAGGGCGTTCAGCTCTGTCTGCGGCGGTGCCTCTTTTTTGTTTGCAAACTCGCTCATCTGTAAATCCTCCCTGTTTCCCGGTCGCGCAGTTCGATTCGATTCAGCAGATCGTAGCCGCACAGATCAATGCATTTTTTGAGGGTGTGTATGACCTGCTGCGTCCGCAGATCGACTTCTTCCCGCGATTTTTGCACCGCTACAAGTGCATCTCGCGCCGTGAGATCGAGGCAGCCGCTGGGGTTGCGGCTGGGAATGCTGCTATGGCTCATTCCTTCTGCGCCTCCATCGTAATCAGGTTGGAGAGGGGCAGCGCCTCAAGCATTTTGCAGTAGTCATGCCACTCGTCCAGCTTGTGGTTCTTCCGCGCGTGATACTGGTTTCGTGCGACTGCGTAATTCAACGTCACCGTTGCCCTCAGATTATATCCGCTCGGCAGCAGCTCGATAATCGCGCGCCAATATTTACGCTCTTTGGTCTCGTTGAACAGGATACGCAGTGCCTCAAGCTCCACCAGTACGCGCAGAAACAGTTCCTTCGTCCCCCCTCCGACCTCATCAATCCCCTCGTGGCTGAAATCGTCAGGCTCAAAGGATTTGATGTGAATCGTATGCATCTTTGAGCATGAATTTCTGACGGTGCCGACCTTGTAGGTGTCAAACTCTGCCCACCACACCTGATGGCTGGTAATGTCCATGCCAATTCCGATCATGCGCATGAATTTACTGTGATCGGTTCCGGCTTTGACGAGAGACTTCATCAGCCTTTTGTCATCCGGCCCGACCATGTAGCCGATTGAGTAACCCTCATAGTCCTTAAGGCTGCTGCTATCTGCCCTTTCCCAACTGTTCAACGGATTTCTAAGGCCGCGGACGGCGGTTTCCCAGCCAAAGGTTTCGACATGTTCGATTTTGATCATCTTTCGTCCTCCTCCTTGTGTCTCGACTCTTCCCACCGCTCATATTCGTCGTCCGCGTCGCTCCCGGCGACGATGCAGGCGTACACCGTCGCAAGGCCGAGCGCGGCGACGATGCCGATTGCGATCCAGATGGCGATCATTACACGTCCCCCTTTCGCCCAGCCAAAGCACCGGCAACAACAATTGCCGCGGTCAAAGCCATCATATTGCATGAAAATTCTTCTCCCGCCATCAAAGCATATAAGAGCGGCCAAACGAAATACAGAATTCCGGCAATCGCCATTGTCAACCCTCCTCAAGCTGCTCCCTATAGATTTCCACCGCGCTCTTGGGCCATTTGGTATGCGCATCCCACTTCGGCGTTTCAGCCTCCATCTTATAGCATTCGACGGTCTCCCCGTCCATGTCAAGCTCCGGGACAGCCCACGAGGACGCGAGAAAGGTGTAGTCCTTAGTAACCAGCACACCGTCCTCATAGATCACGCCGCCGGTAAATTCCCAGTCCCCGCGCAGCCCAGCCATCGCAATCCGAGGCTTTCTCTGTGCAATCAGCCGCGCGGCCTTATCCCAGTCAAAGACCATCATATCTTTGGTTTTCATTCTTTTTCGCTCCTTTCCCACTTGATTTCGATCTTGATCCCCCGGCGGCGGGGTTCCGACCGGCTTTTGCCCACCGCCTTGCAGCCGGTATCTATGTAGGGGATGTACGGCCTCGGGGTAAAATCCTTGCAATCTTTGCTGGCCTTCTCCAACGCCTTCTGCGCATTGAGCAACTCCAGCATGCCGTCAGCGTCGTCCTTGTATTCCTCCGCCCCGTGCCAGTGGTTGAGGATAAATTGGGCGAGTATCTCGCACTGCCGCGGCGTTATGTCAACCACCATTTACTTCATCTCCGTCCATCACGCGTCCCCCTTCCGTCCAGCTAATGCCCCAGTTACCACAATGGCAGTCGTCAGCACCAACAGATCAGGTTTCAACGTCGCCCCCGCAAACCAAATGTACAACAACGGCCATGCAAAAAGCAAAAATACAGCGAGTATCATCTTTCGCCTCCTTCCATTATCGCCCCACAGAACGGGCAGTACCAGGACAGTCGCTCCCTGCCGAAGCAGTCGTGCAACGCAAATTCAAAGCAGACAGAGCAGTATTTTTTACCGCGGTATCCCGGCGGAAGCATCCCATCCGCAGCTATCCACTTCCCGTGTCGTACCGGCTCCAACGCGCCGATTCGAGCTATTGCTTCCGTGGGAGTGTGTCCGTCCCATTCCGGCGCACGGTCAAGCTCCCGGCATGCAAACATTTCCCAATACGGATCAACATCGTAATGATAGGTGGCCTGCCCTTGCGGCGTGTCAATCCCGACAATAAACATCCCGTCGTACATTGTACCATCGTGATGCTTTCTGGACTTCCACGCTCGCTCGGGGAACGCTTTTACGATTACCGAGAAAAGTACCGCGCGATGGTGGTACAGCTCGTTGAATGTGTGATAGCCGTCGGAAGTGTTTCCGTCGATCTTCGCGTCCACGGCGGGAAGTTTCTCGATCATGTTGGCGCAATGGTCGAAAAATGAGGCTGCGTCCTTAACCTCTCCAATCGTCATGTCTGCTTTTGCCCGCAGGATCGCCACCGCCGTTTCACGGCTGATCAGATCACCCATCATCATCCCTCCATTATTTTTGCTCCGCATCCCCTGCACCACCGATTCACTTCGTGTACAGGCTTTCCCTCAGGTTTATACGTCCTGCGTGCCTGATTGTAGTTAATCCTTTCACCGCATCTTGAGCAATACCAAATATGTGACTTCCCCGCGCACGGAATCCAATGCGCTCCCTGCGCTGCATCGAGATCACGCACCATCTGCGCTTCAAGTTGTTGGATGTAGGCGAGGGCATCAGCCTCAAGAGCGTGTTCGCAATCCTCTATTTTTTTATATGGGCATCCGAGGCACTGATTATTTGCATCACTATTCCTGCACCAATGCA